>Ga0065711_1031538_pt1 | contig 29401 bp, 12 predicted proteins | sample Hoacrofraction12_FD_59098 | JGI IMG/M metagenome (GOLD analysis project Ga0065711, IMG submission 59098) | Hoatzin crop microbial communities from Cojedes, Venezuela - Epithelial fraction 12 v2 (version 2) | ecosystem: Host-associated > Birds > Digestive system > Esophagus > Crop | place... | reverse complement strand
TGAGGGTGACGGAGCACTGGAACAGGCTGCCCAGGGAGGTTGTGGAGTCTCCTTCTCTGGAGATATTCAAGACCCGCCTGGACAAGGTCCTCTACAGCCTACTGTAGGTGACCCTGCTTCGGCTAGAGGGTTGGACTAGATGACCCACAGAGGTCCATTCCAACCCCTACTGTTCTTTGATTTTGTGATCTGTGATTCTGTAACTGACAGAAAGGGCAGGATCCCAGTCTGCATCATTCAGTTTCTTCCTAAGCATAAATCCTTCGAGTGGCCCGAATGGGCATCCAGGGGCTCTCTCCCATTCTTCTCTCTTTGCGTATCCTTTGATTTCTTCCCAGAGCTGATGTTTGTGATGCATTGTCTAATATCATTACTATGCCTCATCTCTGTTAGCAAATTCCAGATCAGCCAAAGTATTTTGCCATATTCAGGAGGCACTCTTGGTCTGCAGTAGATACACAGATGTCTTTGCTTTGTTTACTGTTCCAGTTGGGAGTTTTTATCAAAGCTCTGCTCTTACTTGCGTTGTCTAATGCAGGTGTACCCTGGGGTTGTTTCTGTGGGATGGCCTCCTGTTTCTTCATCTCTACGGTTTCCCTTAAACATGCAGGGCCATGCAGTCCCACCTACACACACATACATACCCCCATGTATCCCCGCACCCCAAAATACTCAGCATTGTTGTTTCTTTCAGAACATTTGAATACTTTTTATGCACCGTGTCTGGATTTTAACTACAATTCGGTGTTTCTCTGTCATCTTAATGATGTGAGTGGTGGTAAATAGCCCTGCTGATTTCAATGAAATTTAACCTGATTTGAAAATACTTTTTTCTTTAATTGACTTGAAAGAGTCAAACCACATCCTGAAAACTGGCACCACCAACTGTGGCTCCTGGGACAGCCACATTCGAGGCAGATGTGTGAGTTGACAGGCGGTCAAAACATCCTCTCTTCAGGTCAAAGGGAAGAAGTATTTTACATTAAGAGTTGCAGTGAAAGTGGTAGAGTACCAAGGAGGTGGATGAAGGGGACAGGGCAAGTTAAGAGGTAAAGACACTGTAGTAGACTCTGTAGATAATTTTTGCTGGAGGTGAAATAAGGCAGTGACTTGTCTACTGATTCAAAGATGATGAATATAAAGAAGTGGGTGGATAGATTTCTTTTAAAATGCAGAGGAAAAGTCAGTTGTACATCAGGATATAAATGAGAAGGTTTGAATATAAATGAGATGGCACATTAAATGACAAGCTGTAAGAAGAGGAAGCTTTTTGCCAGCGAAGGTAACGTGTTTTGTTATCTTAGCATGGAGACTTGAGAGACTGAAAGAACAAAAATGTAAATGAGCGCTTGGGGTTTACTGACGGGTACAAACCACAGGCTGGAGTCTTGCTCAGCCTGGCATAAAACCAGAGGTACCGAACTGAAATTAGAAAAGCTGCATTAATGCAAAGCTGACAGAAGTGTTAATCAGGCTCTGTATGAACAGTCTGGAGTTCATCATGACAATCTGGGTTCATCTCAGACGAGGATATTTCAGGTGACAATGGAGGCCATTCAGAAGAGGCTGTTTTAGCCAAGGAGGAAATAATTTATCTAAACATTGTCATACGTTTTCTGGCTTACACTAATGGCTGTAAACATTCCAGCATTGAGTCAGTAAGTGACTGCCATGGCCAAGTTCATTAATACACAGATCTGGAATGTCTGTTTGCACAGGCAAATTAGCACTCTCCCGTTGGCCCTACTGAGCTCCATAGAAGTGTTTGTCTGAATCAGAGGCTGGGAAAAGTGGTTTATTTTTTCCCCTGAAGTGTGATTTACCTTGTAGATTGTTCTATTTAAAAAATACTATTATTTGAAATACTTTGCCATCTTTTTTTCTTTCAGATGTAGTTCATGTGGAAAGACTGATAGTGGAAGGAAGACGGTATTGGGCATGATATGGCAATGTGACCCTCATGCGAAATTCTATTACACAAATAATCTATAATCAGGAATTCTGTTATTTCAAAGATTATACTGAAAATTTTCAGCTTTTCTGAGGGAGGATTCCGATTCTTAAAAGATTTAATAGATTCTTTTTATTACCAGAGCAATTGTGGACAGAAGCAAAAAGCAAACAGAGTAAAGTATGTGAGGTCCTGATCTGTGTGCTTGTGTTGGAAGTGTGGCTATGGACAGGAAGAGTGGACAGTCTCCAATAACAGAATATTCATTTTCCTTTGTTCCTGAAAAGGTTCTGTTGAGGAATGAGAACAGAGCAGCCCCTCATGAAATCTCTTTACCTTTTTCTTAATCCTGTCCTGTTCAGTGAGGTTCCTTGTCAGTCAAAGGAGAAGTAAGTATTGTACTGTTGTGTACAGAACGTGTGATAGAGCAGCCTGGACATGCACTTTTTGGGTAGGTTTACAGTCTACTGCAGTGTGGGTTAGTGAGGCTTTAATGCACATGCATGAGATATTGTATTTTTGTGAACACCAAGAGTTATTGTGCCACAAAGAAATTATTGACTGCATGTTGCTTTGGTAAATATTTATCCTGAGGTCAATAAATCTTGATATTCATCTCAGCAGAAGTCAATATCTACCCACTAGTATTATCTTTTTAAAAGAAGATATTGATAAGAGTACAAAATAGCCAGGTGCAAGTGACAGGCTGCTGATAAACATCTTGAAGATGTTAAATCAGAATTGTCATGCGATAGAGAGGTAAACTACTAATATCTAGAAGATACAGTCTAGTTTTTAAAATACATCAACTGCATTTGAAATGTAACGAAATGCAGAACACAAGTGCTTGCACCTCGACCATGTGGATTTACTGGAGAGAATTACTTAGAAATTGTAGATTTACCAAGTAGAAGATTTACATGGAATAGATTTTGAAATTCAGCAAAATAATAATATGTTGGATGGTTCATACATTCAGTGGTATTTATTATTGTGCGTGCTTCTTATAAAGTAACAGCTAGAGTAGCAAAGAGCCATAAGATAATTAAATATCTTGAATATGTGCTATTTTCCCCCATAATGTGGCAAACACTGTATCCACAGGTAGTCAAGATTATTGTGCTTACAGGTGAGGGAAAAAAATCCTAGACAACTGAAAATGTCACCTAATGGAGCTTGTTGGCATTTCTAGTGGACCTCTCATTGTTGAAACTTTCTCAGAAGCAGGACAGAATTCCTAGTCAAAGCAAGGATAAAGAAAAAAAGGAGAACTAAAGAAAATAACCCTACATTTTGCTTTCTTTTTATCAATGGAGATCAATAAAATACTTGGTTGGGTGAATTTACATTCTCTTACTTTCCGTCAAAAAATTACAGACAATAAGACAAATTTTATTTTGATGATTCTTATTTCTCCTGAATTCTACAGCGCAATAGAAACCAGACATGTTTACAAAGCATCCAGATCCATCCTGGACAAAAGGCTGCATGTTGTTTGAATTGGTAATAGCCATATTCCAGGATACCTTTTATGTTTTCAGAGTACAAACATCTATAAGGGAGGTAATAGTATTATTTCGTTGTATTATATCCATTTGATGACTTTTTTACAAGTCACAAGGGAAGAAACATAAAGGGCATGGTGGATTTTTAATGGCATTATGCTTCTGAAAGTAGAAACTCTCAAGAGAAGGGTCCAAAGCAGCAATTGAAGGAAACTACCTCATGATACCTTTGATAATGTAGGAAGGAGGAAAAATCAGATGGAAATTATTATTTGCTTTTAAAGAGACACATAAAGATAGAAGATTCTTCACAAGAATACAAGAATCAAAAGCAGTTCAAGTCACACAAATGTAAAGAAAAAGACTTACTATATACTGACTGAAAAATGCAGCAAATAAAGCTAGCTGAACCACATTTTGTGAAAAGAGTAGCAAAGCTGATAAAATTCTAGCTCATCTACTGGGGAGGAGAAATCATGAGGAAGAAATTTGTTAAATAATAACAAAGGACTGTGATAAGGCATTCTAGATGTATTTAAATCTACCTTTCGAGGTTCCTCAGAAACGTGTGTGTTAGGAAACAGAAAGTCTACTGGGGGATTTGAAAAGCAGAAGTTTTGGGTTCTGACAACCTCAGGAAAGTTGCAATTGCATTAGAGAAGTCAGTAGCTTAAACAGAGACTGAAAGGGTTGTAAACAGTTTAAAATTTGGGAAAAGCCCAGGACTTCAATGTAGTAACAGTCTGTGAAATTACAGACCTTGTTACACCAGCTCCTTGTTAGTGTTCTGACAAAGATGCTCACCTAGAAGTGTGCACTGACTTACTATCACATGACTCACAGGCAAATAATGCTACAGATGTGAATGCTTTTTTTTATTACCAGTGTCTCAAAAATTATAATGAAAAAAGAATTACGCTATATGCTGGAGAGAATGGCTGCTGGCCTTGTGACTGCAGTGAGGCAGCTTGGGTCTTAAGACATCTCCAGGCTAGACATCTACATCTGAAGCTTCCTGTGTAGCTAAGTAAGAGAGAGAAGTTGCTTTGTCCTCTTTTCAGATGAGTTAAATGTCTACTCAGACACCACGGGAGTGTGTGTTTTTTTCTGTTGCCTGCTTTTGTTACTGCCTTTAAACAAAGTCTAGACAGCAGCTCAGATGTACCTATTCACCACATTGAAATCTACATTTGAGCAGGTGAATCCCCCTCCAAATGCTTTAGACTGCACACATACTTACTTCTTGGAGCCACTTTTCAGATAATATATAATACATATTGACCTGTAACCTTATAATCTTACAAGATCAGAAAACACGGATCAGCCTTCACTTTATTCTCTTGATGCAGTGAGGGCCTTTGACTTAGCTGAGAGGCTGATTTTAAACTTTAAATATTTCTGTCTGTGGCCCCTGGTATAACAGTAACTAAATGCTTTATACTCAGTCGGAGATCTAATTTTCTACCAAAGGGCTACTTTAAAGGGAAAGAGAGTAAAGCTGATTTTTTACAGACTGTTATTTGCCTAGTTAATAGAGCAACTAGTGGGAAAAAAAAGAGGTCTTGTGTGTCTGCTAAATGGTCGGAAACTGAAGTGTAACATAAAATGACCTTACACTTAGATGGCATTTTACTTCATTTTACGTAAGTTGTATCTTCTGTATCATCTCCTTTCTGGGACAATTTTAGTTTTAGCCAAGTATTGAGCTATAAAGTAGATATTTCTTAAAAATGTTATCATTTCTACTGATGAAGGAAAAGTTCAAAAGTTTCATCTCATACTACATAAGCCACTACAAAAATGATTTTTTAAGTATATATGTACATCATTTAACAGACTACTTAGTATTCCTCCTTTTCTGTAGTGATGAGAGGCGGGAAACGTAGTATCTAGAAGAAAATATATATATAGGCTAGGCAGATAACATGCACTATGTGTGCTTCCTGTCTTACACTTTTCCACGTGATTTTGACACATCTAACACTTGTACCTGAAAAGTAGAAAAGGAGGTTGTGAGAAGGAGACTGCAGACCAAATTTAGGATGAACATCTTCTATTTTAAGAGTCATGGGTTCTGAAATAAAGAAGAATGCTTATCTGTTTCGAAGAAAATCATTGTCCTTTGGAAAGCATTTAACCTGCATTTAGTTAAGGCAAATAATCCTTTAAGGGTAAAGAAAATACATCACCTGGGGAGGAGAGAGTAGGCAGCTGTTTGGTGGTGCATCTTCTCCAGCCTCCCCAGAGTGGAACCTCAGCTTTTATAAAACATCTTTTTGGGGTTGGGTTGCAAAGTGACTGGAGGATTGCAGGATGGTAGGTGTGATTTACATGTCACAGCCTTTGTTTGAAGTAAATGGCCACATAAATTATGGCGTCTGTAGTCATCTCTGGTTAAAGAAGGTAATACTGTTGTTTGCCGGGCTCATTCTGTTTGCTGTGTTGCTTTAATACAGGCGTAGGCTGCAGCAATCTGCTTGGACATTGCTTTTGAGTAGGTAGGAGCCCAAGCAAAGCTTTTGCTATGTTAAACAAAATGGATGCGCTTATGCTGAAGTACCTTGTGAGGTACTTGGATGCTGCGGCTGTGGGATAGGCTGTGGTGCCCTCAGTTACAGAGTGAATCAAGACACCGAACGGCTTATGAGGCTTCCAATTCTGCTCTGCCCTTATGCGTTTCCTGTGGATTGTTTTGGTCAAAATCCAGAATAAGTAGGGTTTATTTGTAGCTGGGCTTGAAATTTTATTCTGAAGAATTAAGAGAATCTTCCTCACAGAGCTTCATCATTGAGTTTGCTCCTGGTGGAGTTTTTCTGCGCTGGCGCCTGTGTGTGCTGTGGAGCGAACCGAACCGCTGGCGGCGTGGTGTCGTCTGCTCACACTGCAGTGGGATTTCACACAACGTTTTGGTTTATTCCCATCTCAGTCCTTTCAGGCTTCTGAGTGTGTCCCTTGCAGCCATTGCAGTTGATGAAGCACTCTGCTAAGGACATCGGCTCAGTTGCTGGTGTTCAGCCATGAAGTACAGCGCGAGCACCTTCTTTCAGTAGTTTTTTCTGCATCCAAGATCAACCACAGCAAAAAAGAGCAAAGAACTTCTCAAACTAACTCTTTCTACAGTTGTGCAGCTTGTTTTCCTGATTAACACGGTACAACATCTCAGCCTGTACTTTGCTTAGTAAAACTTGCTACATACATCTGCTGATCATCTCTGGAGCTTCTGGAGGAGGAAACCCAAACTCTTGCTTTCACTCTTGAAAGACTGACGTTCGTCACAGGTTGAGCTACGTCAGTCCCTGTTGACCTTCACAGGAACAGAGGGTGCTGGGCTTCTCCCTGGCTGGCGTCCCGTGGGCAGGGCTGAGCTCACCAGCCGGTGCTCTCCCACTGGCCTCGAGCAGGCGGAGCGAGTCTCCGCCGACTGCAGAGGCAGCCCTGCGAACAGCAAATTTAGGTGAGATTAATTACCCTCTTCATGAGGAATGCTTGATAGCATCCTAATCTGTGCAACTCGATGCAAGGCTGTTGCTGAATATATGCTACTGTTGTTGGAAGTTTAATATATATAATGATGTTTGATGACTGCTTTTATTTGTGTTTAAGTGGTGCCGAGAAGCTCAAATTGGGCACCTATGCCTGGCTTAGTTTTAACATTTGCTATATATGGGATGTTTGACTTTGCAGGCCTTAACTTATACCTTGGGATAATTAGCATTATAGTTCATAAGGGAATACACAAGAATAAAGGATTCAACAGAAACCATTATCTTTAATTAAAATAACAATTTAACTGACGAATATTTTTCCTGTGGCTTTGCTTGCATTAATAATGCTGGTAGGCAAGGTTATTGGAGCATAATAGCAATACAGGCACTGAAATTGCTAAATAAAAATAGATGAGTCAGTTTCAGTTAACTCTAGTAAAATAATTAGCATTTGTTGAAGGAAAAAAGGACAAAAATCAATATGGAAGAAAAATATTTACACCATCCAGAAGGGATTGAAAAATGAAAGGAAAAAAAAATGCACTTTCAAGTGTCTTTGAGAAATTAATCAGAAAGAAAGTAAACAGCCATCGAATGTTCAGAAATTCAATGTGGTGAAAGTGAAAATCTTTAGGAATAATTAAAGTGGATAAAATATCCTTCTGTTACAAACAATAGAAACAAAACCTTAATCATACTAGGAGTCAAGCTTGATGAGACAAAGACATCAGTAACAGTGTCACACATAAATCATTACCGGGCTGTGAGTTTACTGTCACTTCACAGATCAAATTCTTAATTTCTTAAATGGGAAATTTGTTTGCGTGGGTACTGCACAGTTCTGCTGGATGTTTTTAGAGTGTTTTTACTCGTGTAAAGGAAGGAGCATCTAGAAGCCTGGATGTAAAATAAAAATCAGTGGCATAAATGAAAATTTATCAGCGATACCTTCATAAGAATTTATCTTCAACCCTACAATGACCATTTTGATAAATTTTGGTATGCTGAATTCAGGGAAGCTCCTGAAAAACTTAGCTGAAAATTGTGGGAGTTTGGGTTTTGTTTTTTTAAGAGAATATATTGGGCAAAAAGTGTTTCATAGTGAATGTAATGCATACAGCTCAGGGAGTACGTTCCGAAGAAAATCTATTGAAGCGAGGAGCATCAAAGCATTCAAGCAAGACCTTGAATGAGTTATTAAACAGTAAATAGTCTGGGAATGAAGGTAGAAAAATAGATATGAAAGGCAAGGCAGTGGATGTGATGAGCCTTATGCAGAAGCTGTTTTTTCCCTTGGCCTGTAATTTAGATGTGAATTTATTCTGCACAGCATGTGTTATTTATATCTTTTCTCACCACCTTTTTATCTCATGATTTTGGGTTTGAAGTGACTTTAATGGGAACAAGGAACAAGACTTAGCGTAAAATAAAGATGTGATCCTGAGAGGCAGGCCATGGTCTGGCCCCTGTGAGGATCAAGTCCTGAAATATTAAGGGTCATAACAGTTGCTGATTACCTGCTGGAATTTCTCTTAAATTACTGCTTTAAAACACTCACAAGTTTAAATGGAAAGCGTCATTTCACCCAAAGTAAGCTATTTCTCTTTAGCCATTAATTGGAGAAGGAATACTGTGAGCCATCTGTTATTCGCTTAATTTCTGCAGGTTATGTAGCAAATTTTAGTGATTTTATTTTTCCAGTTCACTGATTTCTCTAGTGATATAATGTTTTGGGGTAATTATTTCAGCTGCTAAAGATCATTTGAAGTATAGGTTTGCTATGAATATACACATGCACAAAAAGCATAGCTTGCTTAGAGGGCAAGTAGAAAGAATATTGGTATAAAGCATTTCATCCATAGGTTATCAATATAAATCTGGCCAAGCCCTGTAATAAATTAAACTTTAAGACTGGAATTTGTCAGCCTATCCAGCCTTGTTTCTGAGAACAGTCTTTTTTCAAACAGCTTGGGAGCAGAGGTCAGAACTGAGGTCTCTTGTCTACAGCATCCCTTTCTGTCAATTCTCTCTCTGTGAATCTTGCAGGTCTTGTTCTTGGTAGCCCATTTTCATCAGGACTTTGCAGCCTTTTGGACACTGGGATTCAGAATCATTGGTCTACAGTTGGTGTCTTAAAACTTTGGGAGTGGGTGAAAAAGAAGGATGTTGGGTGAAAAGAGTTTTCAGCCGGAAAAAGAATCTTTTCCTTCGGAAGACAGAAAGAAAAAAACAAACCTTTTTTTCAAGGAAATTTGTATCACTGTTATAATTTTTGCCTAATAAATAGGCACTTTCATAGAGTGATAGGCTTGCAGACTCCGAGAACAGCTGATGTGAACGTCTGGATAATACAGGCCACGTGTTTTTCTGAAATGAGTTTAGGTTGAAATAAGACATACCTTTCAGAGAAAAACCCTGTCAAGTGCTTAGTTTCTAGTAACGTGACATTTATCACAGAACTGAAAAGGTGTTCCAGATATAAATCATCCTCCCTATGCAAAGTATACACCATATATCTGAATGAATGGTCCTGACTCAGCTTCTAGTTCTTGGGGCTGTTTGCCAGACTGAGGAACCCTCTAAATCCAATTTGTGTTTGGTGTGGTGCTTCTTGGGCTGTGAAGAGATAGTTTTTGTTCTTACATATCTTGAGCACCTTGAACCTTTTCACTTGAACCAGGTTTCCCAACTCTTTCTTCGGTCTTTTGGCTTTTTTCTGAACTCCCTCTGACTACTCAACATCTGTCTTGAACTGTGGGCATCAAGGCTGGATGCAGTGTTGCAGGATTGAATGCTAAGGTGAAGGCCGGTTACGCCATTCAGCATTTCCACATACAGGGATCACATTTGTTCCTTTAGCAGAACATCTTACTCAAATGCCTCTTCAGCTGAAAACCCCGCAGTACCTCCCAGCTCAGTTCAGATTTGTTTTTTTGAAGAACAGAGTCCCCTCTGTGAACAGCGCCGTCTCCATCTGGCTCTGCAGGAGTTGATGCTGGTTGGTTGCGCTGGCTCCCAAAGCAGTCCAGTCCCTTCTGTACTGCTGGCTCTGTCTCCTCGTGATTTAGCCACTCCTCTGATCTTCATCCCATCTGCCAACTTTATTAGTAATGCTTTTATGTTTTCTTGCACATCAGTGATAAAATGTAAAGAGTAGGGCTAAGAACTAACGGCTTTAGGATCCCACTGGAAACACATGTTCAAGAACAATTCCCTAATGCATGACCAATTACTCAGGCTTTAATCCCTTTAATGTATGTCATGTTGATTTTTGTATCATTCAGGTTAATCAAAACATCATGTAGTAAGCACTATCTGAAGTAGCTTTTAGAAGTCTGTTATAACATCTTGGTTACTTTTAGCAACTTGAAACTCCATAAAAAATCAAATTAGTTTGACAAAATCTGCTTGCTATAAGCCCGTGTTGATTGACAGTAATTATGTTAGCCGTCTTTATTTCCTTATTAATCAAGTCCCTCTCAGCCATTTCATTATTTTCTCTGGGATCACTGTCAGGCTGACAAGCCTTTAATTACCTGAGCTGCCTGTACACTGAAAATACTGGCACAGCAGGACTTTCTTCTAGTTGTCTTAAAGTTTACGTCCTCACATATGAACGATGATATTAACGGCACAAGCACCTCTTTTAAGATTCTTGGTTGCATCTGTGGAGCAGATTATTTTAAATGGTGAAAAAACTAAGAAGGGGAACATACAGCTTTTTTGCTTACAGAGTCTGTATCCTTAGAGGATAACAAAAGTACATAGCGGAGTTCACATTGGATGAGCAAGTAAAAATAAATAATAGACATTAGCAATCAGGGCACATTACAGGCAGGCAGAAAGATAGCATGTGGCTTATATGGAAAATAATTTTCTGATTGCAAAAGATTTTAACATTACCTCATTCATTTGGAAATATGAGAGTTGATAATTGCAGAAATGTTACATGAAAGTAGCATTTATAAGTTATTACTTTCTGAACATTTCTCCACTTATCTCTGGGCCTGTCAATCAATATTTTTTTCTCATCCAGTCATCCAAAATGTAAACAAATGAGAAATTGCTGAAGTTTTCTTCCAGAGAAAATTTACTAGAAATCCTTTCTTATATATTCGGTTTTGCAAATGTCAAAGTCTCACTCCAAATTAGCTCTTTTTGCTCTCTGATAGAAGTAAAAGTGCAGCTTTAGTTACATTTATTCATAATTAATAGATGCAGATTTCCAAACCAAATATCCTCAAGGAGAGATCCCGCTTTCTTCCCTTCACACTCTCCTGGCCGCAGTGTCCTCATCAGCTGGGCATTGTTAGCAGAGCTCCCTGGGGGGGCCACCCACCCCCAGCGCATAGGGCTTTGAAGCTCAGCATCCCACAGGCTGGCCTGTGTTCGTGCAGATTTGCCCTGGCAGAGGTACTGAGCAGTAGGCAAGCCCCAGATCAGTGCGAGGTGGCAGTTGCTTCATCTGAGCGGAAGCAAATATCAGCTCAAAGGCGGGAGCTCACCTGCTTTCTTGGAGCCTGTGAGCCTGGAGTAAAAATAGACGGACAAGTGCAGGACCTTGGGGGAGGTGGTGCTGATCTTCTTGCAGACCAACAGAAATGAGGTTAAAAAGATGAAAAAGCTCTGCTGTTCTTCCCCCAGCTGTGCAGCCATTTACCGAGGACCTTCTCCATGGAAGTGGCCCTGCCAGGGTTGTCCTCACCTGGCCGCCCAGTGCCCTGGCCAGGGGCAGGACTGCAGCCACCTTCAACCTACAGACACAGCACGAAGGTGAGGCTGGAGCAGAGCCAGAGTAGGAAATGGGGGTTTTTTTTAGAGTCTTTGGTGAATTGTGTCCACCCATGAGCTGGGGGATGAAGCCGTACAACAGGAAAGCTAACCCTGCTCTGCTGGTGGGGGGGAGATGCAGAAGCAAACCCCTATCAGGGCATCTTCTCTGCTTTTACTGTCTCTGCAGGCTCTCTGTTGCAGATAAGAGGGTTCATCTTGGTCTTGATTCGTTTCCAGAGGAAACCAAATATCAATAAAATAGTTACCTGATTCCGTTTTAAATGCCTGTGGGAGCAGTGCTGTTGCCACTGCGTCTGGAAGCCCCGCCGCTGCCAGAGGACATCTGCGCAGCGGAACCGCGTGACCTGACGCTTCGCTGGGGCTGCTGAGCAATTGGAAAACAGGAGGTGGAAAGGGAATTGGTTTTCTGAGAACGCTCCACCTTTTACAGTACTAACTGCTGCAGTTGATGCCGTGTGTTCGTAATACTCTGGTGCAGGTCTAGGGTGTTTGAGCTGGAGGAAGGTGCTGCCGAGGAGGTGGCTGCCCTGATGCTGTGTTTGCCTGTCGTTTTCCTTAGCTACCAGCAGGTTTTTTCCTGTGCACCAATCTGCCAAACCACGTTGTACTTGGAGGTTCATCGTGCCACCCTTCTCCATGCATGTACCGAGATCTCCCATCAGAAAAAAAATCGGTCGGCTAAAGCATGGGAGCAGACTAGCATTAATTGTAATCAGTTATGGTCTATATGATTAAGGTGCCTCAGTGCTCTGGCACTTACAAGTGTGAAAATATTCATAAAGACACTGAACTTTAAAAAGCAAGAAGGAGTGGTATTTTTTACCCTCAGGTTACTAAAAACTTAGTTTTGTAGTATGTTTACTAAAAAGATGTAATTTTAAAACTTTAGTCCTTGGTCTTGACCTTACAGTTGATGTAAGCAGACTGCTGTGCTCCCCTCGAATGTCACCTCGCTTTGTGTTGGCTGTTGTGTGCACAAACAGTTGGTCAAAACTAGAGGGTAAAAACCCCTCTCAAAATCATATATTGAAAGCCTTACCTTTGCGTCAGGACGTGGTGTTATCTTTGCGGTGGGGGAGCTTATTGCCGCTTCTTAGCCTGTATCACTGCCCTTCACTTGCAGCAACTATGACTTAACCATGACATTGAAGAATCATCCTTACTTAGGAAGAGTTTCGTCATGAGGATGCTGATTTACAGAGCAAGATCGTTGTGCTTTTCCTTGTACTAAACATGGATGGATGTATATTTTTAGATGCTTTTATTTTAAAATGCTTATTCCTATATTAAACCAAGTTTTAATTCCTAATTATTTCTTAGGTTTTCTCATATCATGCCCGTTATTTTTATCTTACGAATAAAATGTGCTCAGGGACAGACGTTTGCACAGATGGTGTGTCTTAATGGGCTTTGTACCAGGCTGATACTAGATACTGTTGCCCGTAATAGTTACCTTTCAGTTTTGAAATTCAGAGGTAGTAGCATTTTACTGTTGCTGGTCAGGTACAGTGACATTGGAATCCTGTACAGTTTGTTATTATACTCACTGCTCTTCAAATTAGATTTAGTGGTTATGCCATTTGGGGGTTTAGGTTACCTACTTGACATGTCCTTGTGTATAGCGCAAAATGTGCTGCTTTCATATTCATAAAATAAAATGTGCTGAGAACGTGACAGGTTCTGTATAGCTGTCTCTGAACACAGCATTTTTCTTTGTATTTCAAGTGAAGTCAGTACTCGCACAAAATACTGTGTTAAGATCCCAATCCAACAGCTTTAGAAATCTGGTTTTGGCTTGGATTTCTAGCGCTGTTCCCTGTATCCCCTGTTCTCCTCTGGCTCGCAGGCGGATGCAGCTGGAGGAGTCAGTCCTGCGCTTCGAGAGTTTGCCCGGGGGTAAAGGAAGAAGGGATCGATGCTGCTGTGTTCATATCCTGGCTCTCCGTTGGGTGTCAAGCAAGTATTTCTTCCACTGCATAAATATTGAAGAGCAGAGGGAAACTCCTTACCTTTGAAATTATTTGTCAAACTATCAAAATTTACAGAGATTTTTTACAGAACTAACCTTCTGCATAATTCACCCATCTAATTTCTTATCAGATCAGTCTTAGCAGTTCTTTCTGCTGTCTCAGGCTGTGGTGATCATGTAATCCTATGAAATGTTTGCGAAAACCGCAATTTCAGTTTGTTGCAGAGAAATGTACAGAGTGTGTTATGTCTGATACAGGGATTGATTGCTGTTCTGATAAAAGGAAATAAAATGTTGAATGATTTGTCTTAGTTGCCTATGAAAATGGTTTATTTGACTTGCTCAAATACTCTGGAACCAAATCCAGTCCGTTTTACTGAGTGCTTATTGCAAACGACTCCAGTGAGGTTACCAGTGTAAATGATAGGACATGAAGGACTTGCCTAGATATGAGGAGGAGCCACCATAATTTGGTAGCCCGGTGTAATTTCCATCTGCCCCTTCTTTTTTATTTTTTGTACTCCAGAGCAAACACCTGTATGCTCATGTTTCATGCTGATGGCTGCACAAGAGATTGCTTCTTTGGCAGCATTTGCTGTGTTTGGGCAGTGGGTGGCTCGTGGAGGAGAGCAGAATTCCCCCCGCAGCGAGTGGGGACTGACAGCAGCCTCCAGGTCTGCAAAGATTTCTTGCAGTCACGCACAAAAGTACCTGCTCCCACAGATGAATTCAGAGCAACGACTCTGGTGTCCTCGCATTCACTGATGTGGAAATTGGGCTCTTGACGTTCTCCAAGTAATTCTCATTGAAAAGCCCACACCTTTTTACCAAGATAGCCAATATAGTTAACACGTTGTGAGGTCAAATGATCAATAAATGATTAATTTTTGCTTTCTTACCAGCTTCTGTGGGAACCAACAAAATACTCTCCTGCAGGCCAGATCTTGACAAGCTGTCTTTATTAGGAAAGGATGTGGAGTTTAGAGTCCCTGGATGGGCATCTTTCTGATGATGATACCTGATTTTGGTATCTAGGAAAAGGCTACAAAAAGGAAGCAGGGTGGTGTTAGGTCTATCAGGACTATGAACCAATACTCCTCAAATGAGGAAGAATGGTATGGTTGGGAAAATATATTTGATTTCTAAGGCTTCTTCAGAAAATATCAAAAATAAAGTAGGAAGATGAACACCAGCCTATTACCATAATGCAGCGTAGCACCACACCAGGCTTTCATTCATGCCCAGTTAGTTATTTTGGGAAAACAGGCTTTCCCAGGCTGGGATTAGCATGGCTAGCATCTCCGGGTATAGACGTCTGTCTGTCTACCCTGCATCCCCACATTGCAGGTGGACAGACCTGCAGCCCTGGTGGTGTGACCTCTCGGGGCTGCGTCCCAGCACCACGAGGGACCGACCGGTTTGCAAGCGGAGACGCGTGGCAGGTGCTGTTCCCTGTTGGATTTGTCAGTGCGCAGATGGGACGTGGGGCGTTATGGCTGATGGAGCAAATACTGTGCTGTGTACTTGCAGTGGACCACACTTAGGAGAAATCATGGCAAAATTCAGTTTGTATTGGCCTGGTTTGTCAGCTCCAGTGTTTAATTAGTCAGTGATCATCTTGGCTTGAAAAGGTTTAGTTTTCCTGCTCAGGCTCTGTCTAGAGCTTTCTTTAGTTTTATTGAATTTCTGTGCAATCTGAGTTTTATGCCTGCTTTTGATATAGGATGGGGCGGAGTCAGCATTTATATTTTTAAATATTTGGAGGTGTTTGGCCAAAGGGTAGAATCCTGTTAGTTTTTCTCAGCTGGTGAATTTCAGGTGGAGGGACTGCACAAGGATGAGGAGCAGGATTTCACTGTCAGCTTGCATAATGTATCAAAAATAACAAGAGTCCATCAGAGAAATCAGTCCTGTGCTCCAGAAAATATAATTTAAAATTCATGGACACCCTTGCCCAAATCGTGTCCTATGGTCAGCCATCAAAGTGAATTACAGATAGCTCCCATCAGGATCACTCCTCTCTGGTGTACTTTTGTTGACTTTAGAGCTTTCATGATAGGGAGAAATTTTTTTCCCTTTGGAAAGTCTCCAGCTTTGTCTAATGACTAGGCTCAGCAAATCACGAACTCGCTATTTCAGCTGCAGCATCACCCTGTAGAAATGTCTGGCAGAGCAAATGAAATCAGGGTATTTTTGGTTTTCTTTGGTGAGAGCTGTGGGGCAGTGGGTCTCTTCCACTCTCCGGAGCTGCCTCCCTCTGCCCCGGGGTCCCGGTGTCCCCCGCACCTCCCGGCTCGCCTGGGTGGGACAGGTGATTGCAGCCACTTCACACAGTGTCTGTCTACATTTGGTTTGATTTGGGACAGCAAGGACCCCTGTAGGATTAATCCTAGTAGTATACAGAAGAACTGTGTCTGTCATTTGGAAAACTACTGTCAATCCAGCGTGTGGAGAAGGCGCTGCTGTAGCAAACCTTGTATTTCCAGCAAGGAAAAACCTTTGTGCTCCAGTGGTCATTACCAAACTTCAGCTCCTCAGTGATCAAAGGGCATGGGAAAAAAGCTGGCTTTAATTTGTTGAGATACTCTCTTCACTTTGTGGTTGCCATTACAAGTCAGATGCTGTGTGTGTACTCTGTGGGCTGCAGTGTGGGGGGTTGTGTGTCAGAGGAGAAGGGGATGGAGAGATACAGCTTCATGACCAGAGTCCTCAGACATCCTCATCAAGGCCGGTGGCACTGCACACCAGCTCCACTTCACGTCGGACCCTCAAACATGGAGCAGTGCACCTCACAGTATCGTTTTGTGTTGATGAGAGCGTAGCACACGTCGCTGGTTCCTCTCTTTGCTACTGCTCACGGGATCAGCCATAGCAGCACGTAAGCTATGTGTAAAAGTAATGAAGGACTAAAGTCTGCTTTATTAACATTGCTTTATGGGCGATTGGCATAGATGTTGCAGTTCTGGAAAACATCGCATAGGCAATTAGTATTTTTTTTTAACCTCCGGTTCACCTTCCTCCTTCTTAGCGTGTAAGTCTTGCTGCCAATAAATCTAATTGAACAGAAACCTGTGATGACAGAAATTAAACATTCAAAACACATGCTGGTCACAGCAAAATAACCATTATCCTTAATGGGAATTGTGTGTGCATATTGAGTGAGGGATTCGCCGCTTTGCTTTTAATTCCATGTCATTTAGAATTACCGAATGAATAGGAGTGTGTGTATCTGGGCTTGTTTTCATCCTCCTAATGTGCAAAAGATCAAATCCTAATTAAGGAGAAATAATTATCAGGCCATCCTCTCTCAGCTCTCCTTTCTGTGTTCCACTGACGTTGTTCTGAATACCTATAGATGGAGTCAAAGATTAGCGGTGGTTTATGGCCAAATTCTGATTTTTAATCTTGCAGCAGGTCTGTTTCGTTCACTGGTGAGCTCATAAAACAGTAAATATGATGGCTCCATAATTAGCCTGGTTTGTAAACAAGTACCAGTATTTAGCTGATGGTGCAGAATGCTCTTCAGCAGCATTCATCAAATAAGCACTTATTTGAGTGTATCTTCTGAAAAATGTGGATTATTTATCTAACAGACTGAGATTTCTTGTCAGACCACAGCATGGAGCTAAATTGCTAGCCTGTGCCTTCAAACCACCACCAGCAGTGAGGGGAAAACGGGCTGCCTGAGGGACAGCAGGTCGCTGGAGGGTGCACCGACAAGTACCACATCATCATTAGGACACCTCGTTTGCACAGTGCAGTGCTCCTGTCTGCCCCGGAGTTTGTCAGGCATGCCTGTCTGTACAGCAGTCCTTCCATCCTTCAGTCCTCTGTTTCTTGTCAGCATGTGCCAATCCCAGGCTGAAGCAAAGCCAAGAGGCGCGGGTGCCTCTCCCTCCTCTAAGCACCTCCTTGCCTGTCTGGGATGGCGGAAGCAACCACGGCATCTCATTCTGCCCTTGTTCACGTCCTCACGGCGGCACTGACATCAGCTGCCTGTACACAGTGAGTGCTGGAAGTAACGATGATTTACAGCAACTGCTCTGTCTCACAGCTTTAGGAAGATCGTGCCATAACAGGAGCTACAACGCATGAAGTGTCTCTTGTCGTGTAGTCACCGTACTGGAAGAGTACAAATTGTTCTGAAAAATAGCTTTAAAAAATTGGATTCTCACTGACAGTCGTATATGCCAGTTGTAATGAAGGCTTGTGAGTGAACTGGAAAGGATGTGGAAGGAGATGTGTGCAGCACGGGCACCTTTAAAGCAGCATCAGCAGGGGTGCAGATGCCCCTGGATGCAGTCAGGATGACAAGAGTGTCGTCTTCCAGCCTGGAGTATGGCAGTGACATTTCTTTTACAAGAGGCACATTGTTTATTGTTCTAAGAATAAGGACTGGGTCAGTCTGCCTGGAGGAAGAGAGATGTCAGGCTCAGGGGATTTTTCTGAGAAACCTCCGAGAGAGGCAGAGGGGGACAAAGCTCAGCTTGCCCCTGAAAGTGTTGTAGGTGGCAGTTCATGGGAGAGAGGGTTCCGCTTGGTTCTCCTGTTGCAGTGAGAGTTCGCAAGGTGCAGGATTATGAAAGGAAGTTTGCTTTTGTACTTTGTGAAATGAGCATATTTAAAATGGAAGGAAAAACTTGAAAAGCCACAGACCATGAAATGAAAATTTGAAATGATATTTCAGGACAGAATTGCACATTGGATGATGTGCACCCTGGGGATCGTGCTGCAGTCCTAGGTCCCGCAGCTGGACACCTGCGGTGGCCACAAGCACTTCTGGGCTTCTCCCGCTAGCAAAGATGTTTTGGCTCATGCCACTGATTTAGTCACCAAGCCAAAGAAACCTGTGAGTGCCTCACCATGAAAGCAGGGGAGCATTAAAATGCTTTTGATTTGTCATTATTTAGGAAGCACTGAGAAGACTGGAAATGTGGCGATGGTGGGCATGGAAAAGCAGGGTCTGAAGTCAGCAGGTTAACGTGGGGGTGTCCGGTGCGTTGGCTGACATGGAGAGGTGAGCAGTGTGGGGCCCCGCAGGGTCTCAGCCCTCGTGCCTGCTGACAGTTGTCTCTGGCTGTGGGTGCAGCACATGTTTGTGTTCAGCTAGCTAGCCAAGGCAAAGAGAGCATCTTACACCCGTGCACTTCAGCTGCACTCGTCTACTGTTGGAATGAGAACAACTAGATCTTAATAAAGTAAGACTGTTGTCTGAAGGTTGTTCTCTACTGATGGGATTCCTTCAGCCTTAGTGATCTGGTGCATTGTAATTAAAAGAGCCCTCTGGAAAAATCAGAAAGAGGTGGGAGCAAAATCTCTATCAGACCAAGACAAAGGCAAGAGCATTTCCTCCCAGTGAGAGTGATGCAAAGGCCAACCCTTAATGTCATGGAGCAGGGTACGTGTTTGCCACTGCACTAAAAATTATTGCTAAAAGATTTTTTTTATAGCCTCATTTCTCTAATATCCAAGTGCCTCATAGTCCTTATTCATCTTCATCCCCAGTTAGTGGAGAACAGAGTAGAGCAGGTTCTGTGTAGAAGTAGTCAGAAAGACGTAGTAGACTAGAATATTACTGTAGACCAAAGGTAGATTGCTCAAGGTGTTTAAGCACATAATTTTCTTTAGCCTAAAGAGATCTCTCTAAGGTCATGAGATGATTGGGCAGTAGCAGGGGGTTGAATCTAGGTGCACTGAGTCCTTGATTAACCCTAGATTATCATGCTGCCAAAGCAGGGCAGTGTAGAAATGCAAAGATAAATATATGTCTGTGTGATCCTTATCCCAGTTTGGTACAGTGAATTTAGAAAAGATGGGGTTTAGGTGCAACCTTTGAATTCATAATGTTGTGATCAGCATATTTAGTACTTCTGATCCATGCTGGTAACACAAGAATGGTATTTCAGAGATGCGGAACAGCAGGCAAAGTTTTTTATTTTCAAGCCATGTTTTATTGTTAATCACAGCAAGGACAAATAGTCCACCAAAATTCCTGCCCTGCATCATCTGAGCAGCGAAACTGGAATGAATGATGTGCTGATGATGAATAGGCCTATTACCTTGTAAATTGTGCTGTATAGTACCTCTCATAACAACACAAGATGCTGATGCATTTTTTTGGTTTGATGATTTAATGCCTATTATGTTATTTTAGTTCTCATTCTGGAGGCAATATGGACAGGAAGACATGTATCTGATATATATTGAAGTTAAAGTTGAAAAGTTTGTTTCATATAACCGTGTGAAAAAGAACCATGCTTTATATTAGCAGTAGTAATAATAATAATAATAATAATAATAATAATAACAGCCTAGAAGTTACACTTCTCTGGTACAAAGTTTGGAAAATCTCAAATAAAGCTACTTCTCTCTGTCACTGTGGGATATTGTCTAGTTATAGGCAGTGGAGAGTTTTCAGGGTTATGAAGTTAGGATAAAAGTCGATGATCTAACCTTAAGTTTTGCCATCCCTGTGATGTTTGCATACCTTCTGTTCTAAGATGCCATTGTTGCAAATAATTCCAGAGAGGAATGCTAAATAATCCTTTCTATACATAAATTAGTGATATTTTGGTCTACTTAGGTCAGCTGGGTGTGAGGTGGAAGCAGCTTATTTGCTGCATTTGGCATAGGGAAGAAATGACTACATTGGATAAAATAGCTACATTTGATGAATTTCTTTCATCAGAAAGCCAGGGTTTCTGCTCCTTCAGAAAAAAAACCTCTGTGAAACAACTTCATTGTGTGGAATCATAATCACGGAATTTTTTTAGGTCCAAGGAGCATCTGCAAGAGGTCACATGGGAAAAGTCCCACTGGATATCGGGCTTTCTGCTCAAGCTCACAGTGGAGCTCAGGCACCGAAAGATGCTCCGAAGGGGCCTCCACCCCCCACAGCTGCTGGCAGTCGTCTCATGCAACTTCTTCTGTATCTGTATCAACTTCTGTCTTAGAAGCAGTTATTTTAGTGGCCTCACTGCTCCGTTCGTGTGTTGGTTAGAAGTGCTCTTTTTGCTTTTGGTGTAAGTATCTTAGCAATACACTTACATGTGTGTGTTTTCTTAGTGTCCTCTAGCTTTACCAGCTCTTTTTCCTCCCTGATAATAAATAGGCAAATTGGTACCCCACTACTGTGTTTGTACAGAATAATCTTAATCTGCTCTCTACTGCCTTCGCTATCCAAACAAACTGTGTTCTTTTAGCTTTGTCTTGTGAGTCAAACACTGGAGCTTCCGTAGCATCATAAATGCCCTTTGTTCTTATTCCACTTTGAGATAATCTTTCTTAAACATGTAAGCATGCTGTATTTTCATACAGAAGGCTGTGGGGGAGGTCTCACCATTTCTTTGTGCAGTGCTGTTAATGCTTCCCCGTCTCTGTGGAAATACTTCTGATATGTTCTAGGATCTTTTTTTTTGTCATTCTGCCTCACATTGGTGGTTTGCAGTGATTCGGTGATAAGTCAGTGCTTCTGGATATCTAGAAGTGGCTGTCTAGACATCAAAGTGTCTGTCCTCTACCATTTCCAGATGATGAGCTCTCTGCTTATACCAGAAATGCTCATTATTAGTCCCTAGCTGTATGGCCTTGCACTTTGCACAATTGATTTCCATCCATTTCTGTTAGTTCAGACCTCAAGGTCATCTGGTTATTACTGTGTGCAATCCCAGTTCTCTTCTGAATTGACAGACCACCTCCTAACTAGGTATCATCAGCAAATTATTACTGCCTTCTTGCTTTTGGTTACAGCCTTCAACGAGCTTGATTCCCAGAATGAATCTTTGAGCAAATCCCCTGGTGACCCAGAGGTTTGCTCTCAGGTTTCATAGTGAAGGCACATCTACTGGAATTTATGTGCATCTTTTCTGATACTGCTGTCTGGTTTGTGGTAGCGTCTGATGACGCCTGGCTGCCCCTCCTTCTCTCCCCTCCACCGTGTTGGCAGTCCGCAAAGTGATTCTGGAGGAGGCGATGGGATGCTCCACCCCAACCCGTCCACTCCAGCTGGGGTTTGCAGGCACCTCCTTCCCTCTTCTGCTTTCCCCTGCAGACAGTTCATCCTTAGCGTAAGTACTTAGACTCTGTGGTAACTTTTAATTCACTGTAAATATCAAGATTGACTTAAAGTCAACACATTTTGCCATAAATAGAGTGCCATTCGTGACAAGTACATAATTAACTTTTTCCTAATTAGTCATTGGCTGCTTGCCAAATTAGTTCAGTCACAATATGTACTATTGTTTAGGATGATACCAAGCAAATTACTAGTGTGTCAACTAATTGAAAACGTGCAAATGTCAAAACTTCAGCAGCCTGCAGTTCCCATTCGGAGGCAGGTTGCTGTGGTGCTGCAGTAAATTAAACCATTTTTTTCCATAGTTTCCATGTGAGCACCATGTATTACCTAGAATAGATGCTATCCTTAGAAGTTACAGTCGAAGTCAGTAACTGGGTAAAGCTCAATCCTGGAGAAACTGGTTTCAATGAAGTTAGCTTAAGGGTGAGTTTAGCCTTCTGCTTATACATGGAGAGTGCTTCCTGCATGACGTGGTGAGCCACATGCTTTTGTGTAATAATGAATGCTATTAACAAGTGGCGAACAAGTGACTTTTAGTTAATAAAAAATACAAATTAAATTGGTACATCTTAATTTCATTATTTGACAATAATAGTTTGATTAGGCTCAGACCAAGCCCCTTTCAGTGCTCTGCTGGCAAATATAGGACTTTCCTTTCCCTGGTTCACTCCCGTAGCTTGAACTCCAGACCCCGGCATTCCTGGCTCACGCTGCTGTTCCAGTAGGGAAGCGAGGGCATGGACGAGACATCCGACTGCACCGTCTCGCGTTTAGCAACCGGTGACCTGCAGCTCCCGGAGACATCCTGCCCTGCGGTGTTTTCCAGGCGATCCCATCGGCAGGCAGCAAGGCAGGCGCCCAGCGTGCCGCGGCATCCCTCTCCAGCGCGGCTTGATGCCGTCTCACATGCCACGCAGGCAGGGCAATGTTAGAGAAGAGCCATGTTTCTCCCTCACCCCCTGGATGCAGGGACTCTGGCAGCGTGCTGCCCCTCTGCAACCTGCTTTCGGTGCAGTACAGGCAAAGGGTTTCAGCTGTAAAGAACACCTTTTAATGCTTAGACCTTCCTGTGGGGCTCGCAGAAATCACTGTCTTTTAGTTTTCCCATCATCCCGGAGCATTTAAAAAAGGTAATGATGAGAGAGGATTAATGTAGATAATGCGTTGTTGGTGTTGATGGAGCACTTACGGTGATAATTTTTTTTTCACTTTTGCATGTGTTAAATTAGAGAGCAACAGGGAAGAAATGCTACACGCAAGTTATGGACTTGTATTTTGTTCCATTTCCCTCCTTTGCACTTCACCAGCCTGGGGCGTGCTGACATGGCCACAGTAACAGCCAGCATGAGATGCTTTTCCTTCCCTTTCAGCTGCTGATCCATAGTTCTCCGTGTGTGGCAGCACGCGGGGCGCCTGCTCTGTCTTCACACAGGCTTGCTCTGTGCAGGCTGGGCGCTCTCACAGCCACATCTCTGCTAGGCTGGAGGGCAGAAAGGTGCTCTGGGCCATACGACAACGTAAGTGTCCCCCCTCTCCCCCAGCCCAGCCCAGCCGCTGCCTGCCTGGGAACTTGGAGGAAGGCAGGCATTAGATAGCCACTAAGCCCAGCAGGCACCAAGAAATGAAGTTCATAGACACTACATGTATTATTTGCCAGTAATGGTCATTTGAATGAGTGGTAGGCAAATCAGCCAGAGAGCTGGTGTCATTTTTTTAGGTGCTGTGCTGTGTAGTTAATAATGGCAGGAGGCAGCAGAAATACTCTGGAAGACCTTAGAAAGTGGGCAAAATCCAGGCTGGAGGGAGGAGTCTGAATAGAGATATGCTGAGTTTAACGTCACTTGCAAACCCACACCTTTAATTGCCACTTAATGTAAAAGGGTGGTAAAATCTAGCAGAGTCTGGCACCACAAGGTCTCTAGAGGAATCAGAAACCGTGCAAAAGCAGTAGCCTGAGCCTCGTCGCTGACACAGGGCTGCAGCCCTGCGGTGCAGGAGATGTCCCTGCGGCTATCAGCTGGCTCTGGCGGAGCTCTGTCATGCACTGGGGCTCGAGATTTTCCCTGACCAGGAAGGTATTTTCATGTGACATTTTGTCTCATTTTATATTTTAGCTGTAATACCACCTAGGCATTTTTTGGTCGAGTTGGTCTAAATCTGAATAAACAGGCTAAACCATGGAGACCATTATTCGTCTGCAGTAGTCTCTGCGTGCAGCAGCCACCGATCGGAGTTGCGGTGTTGAAGCTGGAGGCTTTGTGCTGTTCTGTAAGTAGATCTATTGCAAAGATGAATCGTTTAAAATCACATCAGTTTAGATGAAGCAAAGAGCATCCCAAAGGGCTGGATTCTGGTCTCTGCTGCCTCAGTGTGGTTTCGTGTTCACTCACCATTCAACAGACCCAGTGCCTCTGGCCTCTGGTTTTCACCCCAGAGCAAACCCAATGATTTCCACTAGCACAAACAAGATGCGTGTCCGCGTCCGAGGTGAGCAACCACGCGTGTGAGCTGAGCCTGTGCTGACGGAGGACTGTGCTCCCCTCACCTTGCACACCTGTGCTCCTCTGGGAAGACAGGAGCTCTGCCTGTTAGGGTTGGCAAAAGTAGGTGACTTTGTATTTTACACTAAGGAAGGTGGCTTTCTGCAGAGTGGAGGTCAGATGAACTGCATCCTCAGAGTGTATTCCTTGTATTTCTCTCCATTGACTGTGTGGAGCCCTACTGTGATTTGCTCAGGTAGGGAGTTAGGTGAGGTGAAAATATCCCTGTCTGCTGGCGGCATTGTGGCTATGGTAGAAATACCGTATCTGCCTTACATCTCTCTTTTCAAGTATAAATTACAAGCTTTTCAGGGCAGAGTCCATCTCTCAGGGCCCCATGCACAGCACCTTGCACAGTGGGTCCCTGGGCTTATCTGAGGTCTCAGAAGGTCACCGTACTGTATCTTCACCTATTTTATCACTTCTCTATGAAGACCAGCGTTATTGAAATATGATCAGTAGAAGAAGTGATACATTACACATTTGCATGCTGTCAATGAACATGGCAGTCTTTAGTCATAAAGAAGTTAGGTTTAAAATGCTTTTTAAGCTAGTATGTACTGCATTGGTCCCTTTTAAGTTAGCCACCATAGTATACATTAAATGTCAAAGTACTCTGGGCTGAACGAAACAATATGTCAACATTATGCAGCAGCTGAATACTAGATGCATTTTAGATGCCCAGTGAAGGAAGAGAGATGCTACATTGCTGAGAATTCTTCCCGACTTTCAGTCAAATAGCTGATCTGAAATGCCAAACACAAACTGCATTTCATTTAAAAATGCTGCTAGGCAGTCCTTGATTGAACACTTTGAACCTGATCAGAATCTAATTTGGTTTTGTATTGCAAGGGACACTTATATTAGCACCTCTAGGAGATCAATAACATTTTAATGCATACTAATAAAAAGGGTCCTAATTCCAAATACAGCTTTAAGTTTCAGAAGAGCAACGTAGTTCTTGCTAATCAGATACCTTTGTTGAACAAGAGGCAGTGAAATGGAGTACTGTTTTCAGACAAACAGCTCAGAATTATACTAACAAATGTCGCAAAAGGAAACCACACTAATCTATTTTTCACAGTTTTGAGTGCAATTAAATGGCACATTTTAGGGGAAAACGCTTCCTCATGGGGGAATCTGGACTTCTTCCTGACAGTGTTGCTGCTCAGTTCATGCTGCAGTAACAAGTTTCCCTTTATGACAATAAAAACTGTCACCAGCTGTAGAATTAAGAAAATATGTAAGAAATGATGTCCGCAAATGATTGCTCGTACTTAGGAAGTAGAGTATTGACTGGTGCAATGATTTTGCTCAAAGGATTTGCCATAGTTTTATAAACTCCATATTCAGCTAATTGATAATGAAGACAGCCCTTCGTCTCTCTCGTCGTGCCCCAGCCAATGCTCCCTTGGCAGACTGGAGCCCTAGGAGTGCTGCTGCAATAATAACTGTATTTAAATTCAATAATATGTTCATGCAAAATTCTATACAGATAGGATGCAGTTTAATTTTTTAGGATTTATTCTTATTTTGTCCATCACTCTGTTAATTACATTACTGGATTTGTTGAGCAAAACCCAGCTTGTCTTCCAGATTCTAGCAGCCAATGCAGAATTCAAGAAATTGATCTTGGCGGTCTTGTGCAGCACTGCAGGCGATTCACTATGTGGAAGGTGGAGGAAGATTTTACTGATCCTGTAATGTCATTCTCCGTACTTCTCCCACTGAACTGACCATTTCTTCTCTGCTGCAGTCTTCCACGTGTTGCAGAGCCAGTGCCTCAGCACACTCCTCTCTGGTGTAGCACCAGCCTCTCAGAGAAGGATGCTCATCACTCCCCTTCACTTTACTGACCCACATCTATTCCTTGGGACTTTTATTCTGATTCCATGTTGTGGCTGGTTGAGTTTTTTGGGGTTCCTTTGTGAATGAGTAATATTCAAAGTATCTGAGATGATTTTTGCTGGACCTTCAGGAAGAGTTACACCTGTATAGTTACCATAAAATGTATCAGAAATGTAAGTCTGTATCTGTTCACCAAAGCAAACAAAATATCCTGAATGCCCGGGATTATATGCACAATATAACAAGAAGGAGGCAGACTGTGTGAATATAAATCAGTGTTTAGATGTTGAAGCCCGCGCTTCTATAGTTCAAGATTTTTCATTTAGAGAACACATTAAAAGCTGTAGTGATTTTGAATTAAGAAGGCAAAATTATTTCTACACTTATGTAATTGAAACTCACAGCATGGAAATGTTTCCGTAGACTGGAGCTGTGGCGAGCAGAGTGCTTGTGTTTGAGTTTCGCCGGGGAACTGGAGAGAGGAGAGTCTGGAGTAGTTTGGAGCTGCCCTCCAGAGCCCTTGTCCCATCACGTGGAGGTTGCTGCTGTGAACGAGGAATCATAGAATCATGGAATGCTTTGGGTTGGAAGGGAGCTTTAAAGGTCATCTAGGCTTGACCCCCTTGCAATGAGCAGGGACATCTTCAACTAGATCAGATTGCTCAACTAGATCAGGTTGCCCACTGGCAGAGGAGGTGGCTTATGGGATGTTTTGGGTTTAAAATGCCCAACCTTTTTCATTCAGAAGTAACAAAATGCTCTACCTAGCACTGTACCTAGAAAGTAAGTGTCCAGCATCACTGTTGTCATATCAGGGTCCTTCTGTGAACACCTTTCTTCCCTAACTAGACAACAGCCTTTCCCTCTTCAGCTGGCGCTGGAGGAAGGGATGTTTGTTAGCACCATGTTCAGACAAAAGTTTGCCACGCAGCTCTTGGCTAGCTTTTGCATGGCATCGCCATTGGCTAGCCTGGACTCCCCTGGGAGGGACGGCCCTGCTGCTACCAGAAATGGTCTTTGCAGTGATGGCACCAAAATGAGCACAAGGTCCTCTGGGCAGGGAAGCTGCTTACGCCTGAAAGAGGGGAAGAAATGCAGCGCATCCAGCAGTAAAACACACCGGGAAGTCTCTGTGGTTTGGTTGGCTTGCAGATTCACAGACATTTTATATCATAAAACATCACACTTTCTGGCATAACTGAAATGTGGGCTGCTTTTGTAACAGAATGGGCAGACATGGAAATAGATGGATTTCCCTAATTGCGGGTGCATTGGCAGTGCTCTGCCGCAGCCACCCCTGACGTTTCCACTCGTCTCAAAAGACATTTGCTTGCCAGACTGTGTATGATATGTGCTGCTGTGGGATTTGTTCTCCATGCAGGTACTTCTTTTCACTCCCCTTAAAACACAAAACAAAAGAAGGACAGTAAACATATTAAATACGTGAAGCTTGCACATGCGATGGGGTGATCAGGTTTTTGCCGGAGATGGGAGGCTACTACAAATGGTTACAGTTCTGATAAGGACGTGTCACTGATGGAGTGATATGTCACCTATGCCCTAATTTGATTTGATGTTGGAATTGTGGATTTCTCAACATGTGTACAGTATTTAATATAGTCCCTGCTGACTTTTCGTTTCGTTGAGGAACGCAGTGTGGTTTTTGCATTCACAGTTCATATGAATAAGTATTTATCACTTAAACTTTTTTCATGTTACTGTTATTTCCTATACTGGAAACACTGTTCTTTGAGAAAAATAGATTTTGGTTATTGTTCATTCTGTAATAGCAAGCCTACTAATGCAAAAAGAAATCTAGATACAGTCCAGAAGTTTTTATTAACATTTTATTTTCTGATGACTTGAGTCTAGAAATGTTATATCAAGTTTAAACTGCATTAGCATTTGTGTTGAGCACTAACTATTCCCTAATGACTGAAGAGTTACAGTTTACTGTTGAGAATACTTAATCTTGCTTACTAGCTTTTAATTTAATAGAATAAATGCTGGTAAAAGGGGAAAAAAATTCAAGTTACGAACATGGTGGAGGCTGAAAAAACTATACTTTATGATTAAATCTGCCATAGTATTTGAAGTTGATTTAGGAGTCAAAAGACATACTTGTTTTTCATGGACAACTATAACTGGAACATAAATAATTCTAAATACAGTTCAGCCAAGTATAAATCAGTAGAGGAAGAAGAGAGGGGCCCTAAATTACGTCCCATTGCTTTTTGCTGCCTTCTGTGTACAAAAAGAAGCCCCAAATTCTTAGCTGTTATTATTTCAGGCATATGTGTTGTCTTAGTACCCTGATACGAGGGTTGTCCATGTCTGTCTGCAGCTTGGGAGCCTGAATTCATGGAAGGCAATGCCCGATTCCCACATGAGCATAGCTGTGGCGTTAGAGGTGTGTGTTTCACTGCTAGTAGTGTATCCTCAGGACAACTGTTACCAATTTGCTTCACTGAAGCTGCAGAATAGGTTGCTTGAAATCCTACCACCTTAGAATCATAGAATCATAGGTTGGAAAAGACCTCTAAGATCATCAAGTGCAACAACCATCAGCCCAACACCACCATGCCTACTAGACCATATCCCAAAGTGCCATATCTACACATTTTTTGAACACCTCCAGGCATGGTGGCCCAATCACACAGAATCACACAGAATCACACAGAATCACACAGAATCACAGAATGTTCAGGGTTGGAAGGGACCTCTGTGGGTCATCTAGTCCAACCCCACTGCCACAACAGGGTCACCTCCCTGGGCAGCCTGTTCCAACACCTGACCACTCTTTCAGTAAAGAAATTTTTCCTAATATCCAATTCAAACCTCCCCTGATGCAGCTTGAGGCCATTGCCTCTCATCCTATCGCTAGTTCGTTGGGAGAAGAGACCAGCACCCACCTCACTACAGCCTCCTTTCAGGAAGTTGTAGAGAGCAATAAGGTCTCCCCTCAGCCTCCTTCTCTCCAGGCTAAACAACCACAGTTCCCTCAGCCACTCCTCATAAGACTTGTTCTCTAGACCCCTCACCAACCTCGCTGCACTTCTCTCAACATGCTCCAGCACCTCACAGAATCACAGAATCACAGAATGTTAGGGGTTGGAAGGGACCTCTGTGGGTCATCTAGTCCAAACCCCCTGCCGAAGCAGGGTCACCTACAGCAGGCTGCAGAGGACCTTGTCCAGGCGGGTCTTGAATATCTCTGGAGAAGGAGACTCCA
>Ga0065711_1031537_pt1 | contig 29404 bp, 14 predicted proteins | sample Hoacrofraction12_FD_59098 | JGI IMG/M metagenome (GOLD analysis project Ga0065711, IMG submission 59098) | Hoatzin crop microbial communities from Cojedes, Venezuela - Epithelial fraction 12 v2 (version 2) | ecosystem: Host-associated > Birds > Digestive system > Esophagus > Crop | place... | reverse complement strand
ATGAGGAAGAACTTCTTCCCTCTGAGGGTGACGGAGCACTGGAACAGGCTGCCCAGGGAGGTGGTGGAGTCTCCTTCTCTGGAGATATTCAAGACCCGCCTGGACAGGGTCCTGTGCAGCCTGCTGTAGGTGACCCTACTTCAGCAGGAGGGTTGGACTAGGTGACCCACAGAGGTCCCTTCCAACCCCTACCATTCTGTGATTCTGTGATTCTGTGACCCGTGAAGACGAATTAAAAAAGAAATTTATTTTTCTCTTTGTATTTACAGAATGTCTAATGCTAAATTGGATTTGCAGAAGAAATCTGAGGCCCTTGAACAAGCAAAACAGCAAATTTCAAAGCAGGAGGAGGAAAAGGCCAACCTCAAACAAAACCTCGAGAAATCAAATCAAGATACAAGTAAACAACTCAAGGCATTAGGTTGTAAAATACAAGCAGCAACATCAGAGCTGCAACAAGTGAGATTAGAGAAGGATACCCTATTAAAGGACCTTACAGCTACCAAAGACAAGCTCTCAAAAAGTTCTGAATCCTTTAAGAAAAGAAAGGAGGAATTAGAAAAAGAAATACAAAAAGGAAAAGCAGCTGTGGCAGAAATGGTTAGTAGTTTCTTTCATTAGACAGTAAGTTGGGGGTATTTACAGTCTGATAAAAGGACTTTGCTTTCTGTCTGAAAATGGTGTACATATCATGACAGTGTATGGAAATTAATTGCCTTAAGGCAAAAAAAAAAAAGAGATTTTTAGTAGTTCATACATGTGTCCTACCTTAAATTTTTGTCTGGAAGTTTATGGTAGTAAACATCAGTCATAACACACAATAGGATCTCTTTTTCTTGCTGCATGCCTTTAATATGGTGAAGAAACTAAAGTGGAGACAAGTGGTGAACAATTTGATGGGAAATGTGCCCTTTTTTAAAAATACATCAGTCTTATTATAACAACATGAAGTTATAAAACCTTTGCTAAAGTGCCACCAGTGTTGAAGAAGATGTTATTTTTCTGAGGCCATTTTAGTTTCCTTTCTGGAGTCATTGTGTATAGAACCTTTCTGTTCACTTGTCTGGACACGCTGGAAGGCTGCCTGCTGCAGGCAGAGTAACATCATCTGTCATTTGGGGAGATGCCTACTCAAGGTATTATCAGAGTACTAGAAATATTTGAATTTCAGAAAGGTCTCACAAGTGATGGTAAAATGGCAAATGCTTGACCACCAGAGGAACCTGTTATCGTGATGAGAGTGAACTCTCACTAGCTTTAAAATACACCTTTTTCTTCCCTCCTTTCCTTTGTCAGTAATATGAATGATCACTATATGAATACATGTTTTATAGATTCTCTTACGCAGTTGTTTTGACACCCCTGCCTTGGACATGGTATGAGTGTCATTCGCATTCCCTTCTCCTCTTATGTGTCACCATTTCCCAGAATCCATTCAGAGCTGTTTTTATTCTGATCTAATAAAAATTCAGCTCCTAGTTAAAAATAACATTTTTTACTTTACTCTTTCACCTTTTTAAGATAAGCCTTTTTGTTTGCTTTACTTAGTTGCTGCCATTTAAATATTTGTTTCTCCTAAAAACTTGAAGGATTTTCTCCCCAGTTTAGACTTTGAGGTAGGAGTTCAGATTCTGCTTCTAATTCTGTAGTCATTTGGAGGCTTGCCACTGTGTTAAGTGCATAGTATTTGTGCTTAAAATGTAGTTGTATTTGCGTGCAAGTCTCACAAATGTAATTGCTTGTGAGTTTTAGAACATCATGAAATTTTGGATCCTGAGGAGAGCAATGAGCCTACTGCCTCCCATGAGAATGAGGAGGGCTGCCAACAGCGGCTTCAAAGAGGGGGACTATCCCTAACCAGAAAAGCTCTGTGACACATGGCTGCATTTGTTAGTACAGGGTAGCAGCTATGTTCAGCTTAGATTTACCACTGTTAAAGTTTTGAGAAGTTTTGAGCTGAAAATACGTCTGCGGCTGAGAAGGAAAACTTTTTCACTGAAAAGGAAAGCATTATTTTTCAAGGCTTTGTAGATCCTGCAAAAATACCTAGTACTTGGTCTTAGAAGTTCACAGGGATATTTCCTTGTCTTACATTTTTTAGGAAAAATCTTGCCAAGAAGTAAAACAACAGCTCCAGGTACAAACAGAGTCTGTAGCTAAAGAGAGGAATGAATTGAAAAACTCACTGGAAAAAAAAGAGGGGGTAAGCTGTCTGCTTAATTTCAAAAAATCTAGAAACCAATAATAAATGTTTAAAAGATTCATTTTCACTCTTGCAGGCTGGGACTGATGAGGGATAAAGAGGTTGCAGTTCTCAAACTGTAACCTACCTGGGACACTGAAATAAGGTGATGCTGGAAATTTCCTAGGTGTTGATATGAAGCTTTAAAATACAAGTTTTACTCCTGTTTTTCTGTGCCTCACATACATTAGTGGGGGATTTTAGTCCTTCAGGTTTTTTCATGAGTGAAACAGTTACTTGGTATTACCGTGTCCTAATTTTTTTTCATGATTTCATGTAATAGAAGTTGTTTTCTCATATCCTTAGATCTGTTTTAGTCTCAGGCCGAATCAGTATGTTCTCTGTGTGACTGACAGGACATTTTCAGAGATCCTTGAAGGATTTAGTTGCTTTTGCAACCTTGTAGAAGTCGCTTGTCTGTGTCTGCACATGGACCAAATGTACTTCTTTTTTAAAGATGAGCCTTCGGACTGCAAACCATGTAATCCAGCTGGCAGTCTGAAGGCCAAATCCACTTTCATGGATTTCTTTACCCAAGCTGTCACCTGTTCCCTAAGGGAGTCAGAAAAGATACGAGCAGTGGACAGAGTTTGATGGACTGTGGTGGACTCTTACTGCCTGAAAATGGTTTGTGGGTGTGCAGGTGTGATGGTAATTGCTCTGTGACTGCTGCTGCTACTCCCCTGGCTCCTCTCACGTTCAGCAGAAGCACTGTGGTGCTCTGTGGCAAGCGCAAGGGGATGAGTTTGGTATCTGCTACAGTTAGCAGCAGGAGAGCTCAGACCACTGCTGGCTGGAGAACAGTTGCCTGCTCTTCATTTTAAATGGTGAAAAAAGACTGCAGTTGCTCTAAGGGTAGGAAACTGGGAATAACAGATGATTTTAATGTGTTATGGTAGCTCTTAAAATCTACTTGCCAGTGTTGGACCCCCTAGCTCTGAAGCAGAAGGTAGCAGCAGTGGCACAGTGGCACTGTGGGATGGTCTGGTTCTGTGTGCAAGGAGTAACAGTGGCATGCTTGGATGCATGCTGCAAATGATCTGCAGCTCTTTGTTAGTGCGTAAGAGCAGGCACACTGGATCTCGAGAAGGGCATAGCCTGGTTTCTGGTCTCTGGCAGAGGAGGATAGAAGGTGCCTAGAAGGAAGTAGAGTAGGGCAAGCCTTTCAGATTCCTGCAATCAGTGGATTCTCCACAACTTCAAGCAGTCTCTTGGGACCTGATTTCCTGAAGCTGTATGTTCAGCTTTGACAGCTTTGACCAGTTTTTCATCTGTGAAATTGTCTGTTGTTTTTTGTACTACATAATTTGTCATCCACGCAGTTCAATAGGCAGTTTTGCATACTGCAGCATGCACAAATAGTGATTTAAATTAAAATTATATACAGTTATTTAATGTTTTTTGAATACAGATTACTAAGCAATTGTCAATAGAACTTGATTCAGCACGAGCGCAAGTACTGGAAATTCAGAGTCTTCTGAAAGAGAAAGAAAAAAGTGAGCAACATCTCCAGGGAAAGCTGAGAGAGTTAAAGGAATCTTTTGAGCAGAAGAAAAAACATAGTGAGACACTGCAAGCCGAATTAAAAACTGCCCTTTTAGAAAAGGTAAGGCTGGCCTCTCTTACTCCTTGAAGAAAATGAATGTAATTTTCTCTGATAAATGTTGCAGCTTTTTTGTCAATATCTTTGTGATAAACAGCTGTTTGCTGTAGTCCTGTTGGAAGTGAGAAGGTCAGGATGTGGAAACACGGTCTTCGGATGCTGTTGGAGATTGAAACAACAACAACATCAACAACAACAACTATGATAACATAAAAACAACCAGTGCTGCAATATGGATTCTGTAGGAATTGAGTTTCCATAAAGTGATAAAAATTGCTACATTGAGTGTGTTTATTTTGCTTCAGGAGCATGCTATGAGGCAAGAGCTGCCATTTTCTTGTAAAGCAGCAGAGTTTTCTGAGAGTGGTTTAGACAAACTTTGCAGTGCTTTGTAATGTCCATGGCAGTTTTAAACCAAGTCTTCTCGTATTATACAAAAAGAATTTATCTGAGTGACAGGATGAAACTCATAAACCATAATGAAAAGAGTTCAAATGTCTTAGAACGTTAAGGAATGTTGTGTTGTGTGCCGTGCACTGTTAAATGTTGCTGCAGCTTTGGCTGCCCTATGCTACGTGATTGTATTTGTGCTTTCATCAATCAGTGGAAACTTTAGGACTTGGAAACAGTATTTAGACCTTTGATGTTTGATCTTAATGTGTTTCACTTAGTCTTTTGACATGAATTAAATTTTGTTGCTAAATTAGTTACAAAATATTAGCATAAGATCACAAACACCAGATTACTGAACTGCTGTTTCATAAGTGGAGAAAAATCTTGTCTTGCAGTAGAAATGCAGCTTATTGAAGTGGTTAAGCTTACTTTACTGTCTGTAACTTTAGCTGAAACTTCCTATGCTTATGTTTCAGGCAGAACTGGAGAATAAACTGCAACAGCAGTCTATTTTGTCAGCACAGGAGCTTAAAGCGGAGAAAGTCAAGCTAGCAGACTTACAGAAGACCCATGAAAAACATAAGGAAAACATGGAGAAACTGCAGTTAGACCTTTATGGGAAAGAGTCTGAGCTGCTGGCAACCAGGCAAGACCTTAAGGTACTTACAATCATTTTAATGTCATATGTGATTTAGTAGATCTGTAGATCTGTTTGTATCCATTTTGAAGAACAAGAAACAACGCAAGAACTGTGTAGGGGGAAAAATCTCTTCTGCTATATGTAGAATTTAGTGCTGTTCAATCCTTTCCCCAAGGTAAAAGGACATCCTGAAACTGATTTAAAACTGAGGGAATTTGTCAGCTTACCTGAACTGCCCTTCCATTTGTGCAGCAGCAGTCTGAGCTGTAGGAGCAAAGTGAAAGATGATTTATTTCCGTGTTCTTTTAAAAGTTAATTTTTTGTCTTGCTTTTTGTTGCTATGTGTTGTAGCTTTCAATTAATTTAGATAGCATAGCTAATTAGGGCAAAGTCTCTGCCAGCATGTGAGTAACCGCTCTCGTCTAGATGATTTAGCTAGAATTTTAGTTTTCAGTCTTTTCCCATGTCCTTGCGTGTTTTGCTTCTTCCTGGCAGATTGTAGACTTTCAAGGATGTCAAACTAGTAAAAGCAGCAGGTTTAGGGGCCTGCCTGGAATACAGGTGTCTGAACTTAGTCTTTGAAGTTTTTCCTATTCCTAAACTGAGTTTATGTGATTTGGCATTAGGGTGCAGTGCCCTCAAAGATGTATTGCTGGGAGTTGAGTCAATGAGAAAAGATGGTTTTTGTCCTTTTTTTTCTGCTGCCCTCCTTCATGCCAGTGCTAAGCCAATGCTCCAGTTAGTCCTCTGTGCAGCAGAGACTGCCTGTCTACTGGCAAGATGTGTAGATATGGCACTTTTCTGTTCAGATAAATCCCACTCCAGCTTTGTCTGTGTCTGTCGGACACCTTTGTCTTAGGCTCTTCTGAAGTTTATAGAGAGAAGTAGGCACTTTGGGAGGACAGATCATCTGATCTGCTTTAGATGTCAGCTTCTCTTTGCTTTGTTGTAGATAAAGGAAGCCATTGGTAACTGCTTAGGTTTCAAAGCTCCCTTTCACCTGTCCTCGTGGAGGCCTTTCAGTCCCACCACTGAGTTCATTACAGGTTTTGTGGCCATTTCGGATAGGCCCATGTGTGCTGTGGAGCCCTAGCCAAGCTCCAGGTTTGAGGTTATTTTAAGAAAAAGAGAAATAGCTCCTTGGAGGCCATTGGAGTTTTATTAATCATACTCCTCCTCTGTAGCATTAGATTACCTGCTGCGTTTCCCTGTAAGTTACAGAAGCTTTACTTGTCAGTGCTTCTTGGTTGAATCACTATGTAAAAATGTGAAGAACTTTGTCATGATTAACAAGCAAAGGGGGTTTAAACATACTCTTTCTTACGGGTAGTTACTATAGCACATGTACCTCTATGAGTTAATTTCCTGTAATGCATTTAGATCAGCATTTGGTAGTGCAATGATCTGTAAAAGTGTTGGATGTGCTCAGTAACTGGCTTTTTTTGGTATAGTTTTCATTTAAGTATCGCTTGTAACAATAATAGCTCTGAATAAGCTTTATGACCTCTAGTGCTGGTAGGTGTAAACTAGGACAGTAAGTGTCCCATGTGCTATTAAACCTGAGTTAGCGAGAGAGAGAGAACATCCGTGCATAAAGGTAAAATAAGGTGATGGCAATGGGAAAACAAAACAAGATTGTTGAGATGAGCTATCAGATAACTTGGTTTGCTGTGTAAGTCTCTGTGGAGCCTAGAGAGTCTCAGGAAGATTGGGGGTCCTCGGTACTGAAGTGATGTGCCAACTTGGAGGCTGTTTGCTTGATTTTAAAAAAAATTTTAAAAGACGTGTATTAATTAGGATTAGTGAGGTCTGCTTGCCACCACTTTTTTCTGTAAAATGTAGAAGAGAGAAAAGGTGGGGAGTGGATCTTTAATCGTGGATGTGCTGTCTCATTGCAATGTTAACTAAAGAAGCAGCGATAACTTGTCTTGGAAGACTGCAAAGGAAAAAGCACATTCAGAAAGCCCCAGCATGATAATGTTAGTCATGAGAGCTGAATATCAAAATACCACTGAAGTCGGAAGAACTTTATGGTAGAGTTTCACAGTCCAATTCAGAGTCAATTACCTGGATTATGTTTTGCCTTAGGAGAGTTGTTTAATAAAAGCAGATAATTTGAGGCAGGGCTATGGATTTTGGTTAAAGTTTGGAACCGAAGCTAGTGGGTGGGCCAAGGTTCAGATTGGTCTTAATCTTACTAGTAGGCAGTAGTAGTTTTTAAAACTTGTGTGTAAGGTGAGCTTGGGTGTCTTTCAGTGCAGGATTTTCAGCAGAGATATCAGCTCCCTGCACAGCTGTGGAGTCCCCACGGTTTGAAGCTCAACGTGGTCTAGAACAGACAGGCCAGGCCGTATCATGAGATCCTAGCAAGGCTGGGTTTTCTTTAGTTAAAAACACTACAAGGGAAAATTTATATATTCTCATGTGGTGTAGCACCACGCTGTTGGTGAGGCGAGGATTTCAGGCATGGGGATAGATCGTAAAAGGCTGTAGAAGCAGATGGGTGACGTGAGCGGGGTGGTGGGTCTGGTTCCTGGGAGGGGATGGCAGGAGCTGGGCCATGCCCAGAGCACCATCTGCTGGCATCTATTCTGAATATCTCTGCTGGGATCGCTGGCTTATCCCTGGCTGGGAGACTGAGGTGTGACAGAAAAGTGAGCAAAGGCTTCGTGAAGTTTTGCAGTTGGCGATACAGTGTTGCGTGAGGGAGGGCCGCGGAGGGGGCAGTTGCTCTCTGGGGTGCCATCAGCACGGCCGAATCCTAAATTCTGCTTCAGTGACAGAAGCTACATAGCTACGTAGCTGTAGCTAGGTGCAAACTTTGAAGCCGTAAGTCTTGCAGAGGAACAGCCAGAAGTGTTGTAACAAATTAGGAAATGAGAACACAGCTATAATTTTATGGATACTGTTTGCTGCAAATTTACTGTGTTTTAAAAATGCACCGTCTGTAACAGTAACTAAACTTGTACATTTTTGTCTTTGTGACAGGAAAAAGAAATTGGGTGGGATTTGAGTGATTGTAAAAAAACACAGTTTTTGATTAAAAAGAAGAATACGTATAACAAAAAAATTTCTATAACGTATTTTTGTGCATATATATACACACACATGTACATAAAAATATATGTGTATATATACAACATATGAATATTTTTGGTGTATATACACACATGCAAAAAATACCCAATTTTTTTTTGTGGAAAAGGGAAGTTTTATGTAGAACAGTTAATAAAAATGGGGAACTGTTGTTTTTGCCTGATTTTGAGTTAGTGCAAACATACTTTGTGTGAATCCTGCTCTTCTGAGCTCTGCCAAGTATCCTTCAGTCTTGGCGTTTGTGCTTTTTGTAGTCAGTCCTGGTTTCTTCTGTATTCTCAAAAGAATGTTTCTTTGCCTCCAATATTGGCATCACTGTCAGTGTATCTTCAGTGGACGTGCTGGGACAGTATTCATGCTGCCAAACCTCAGGTCTGTGTGTCAGGAGCCTAAGTTGCCTACAGTAAGTCTAACCCTTCTTCTTAGAAATTGAGGAGAGATCAGGTTAGCATCTTTGAATAATTTCTTGTCTCTCCTTGTTGGCTGGAGTCAGGAAGGGAAGAAGATGAGACACAGACTAAAATGCTGATTTGTGCATCTCGCTTAGAGGGAATGAATCCAGGTCCTAACAGCCAGCTAATTCTGCTGTTGACACTATTATTTATACTGCAACAGCCCATGTTGTACTGAATCAGAGTGTGATATCTCCTTATATATTTATTTATTTATTTAAACTCTATACTAGTCATTCTAAGATCTGTTTTTATTTACAAAAATAACTACAGATTACCTTCATTTGTTCCATGCGTTCAGTTTTGTTTGCCATCCTAAATAGCAGTCTGATGGTTGGGGGTATCTTATAGGGAGAACGCCTGTCGTATTCTGGGAGCAATTGCAAAACTGAATGATAATTAAATAAGGTAAATGGCATCAGATGTTTTGGAAGGTGGTTTTATGTTAACGTTGTGAGCGCCTCAGCAGTCCAAAAGAATCAGACTGAGTTACAGTCTTAGTGGAGACTAAGCCAGGAGTAAGTATAGTAACTGGAACATTTAACCATGTGCCAGAAGATTTCTGCTCGTTTTGAAAGGGTGCTGTGAGGGACTTTTGAGCAAAGCAGAAAGAAAGGCATAAATGGATAGAAGAAGGTGCATTTACTGTTAAAATTATATTGAATGGTTTCCCAATTAAGGTGGGTAGCATCATTATTAATCAACACCGTTAGGAGGCACTTGTATATGTAAGTTGTAATATGCTAAAATGCATGCAAAATTCCAAGTCTCTTATATTAGAAACTACTGAGTTAAAGACACATTTGTGCATAATACAGTGTAGACTACACTGAATACTGGCTCCCCTCAAAAGATGTTTTAAATGGTCTTAGCCTAGATATAGACACAATGAGATAACGTATCCAGTGTAGACACTTTCGGGGCGAGCATTGAGAGAGGAATATTCCCTAGATGAGGCTTTTAATTTGGGCGTCACTGTCCACAGCCAATTTCATCATCCTGTGCTAACAAATTGATCGTAAGACATTTCTTCTACTGGAAATGAATTTGAATAAAAGCTGTGTCTTTGTTACACTTTCTAAAACTGCGGAGACTATTGGGTTCTCCTGTGAAGATGTTCTGTGAGGATGCTACACTTCCCATCCTTTCTCTTTGTTAGGAAAATATGGTACTGTTAGGAAAATATGTCCACAGTGGAGCAGAGAGAGAGAGAATTTTGCTTTCTGAAAGACCTGCCTTGCTGCAAGCTTGAAACTGCAAAAGCACCTCCTGTTTTGCTTAAAACATTTTCTGAATTAACACCTTGTGAAGTGTTAGGTAGTAAACTCTAATAGCTCAGAAAGCAAATCAAATAATTTCTCTGAAAATTAATTTTAGAAGCCGGTCAGAGCTTTCTGAGAGCTACTGGGGTTGTTGAAAATGCTGTTGCATCAGCGGTGTTCCATCATTGGTGTTTCAAACTCAATCTGACTCTACAGGCAACAAACACGTTAGACATTACAAGGAAGGGTTAGGCGGCATCAGAAATCAATTTGATTTTAGATCAACGTGGCAGCTGCTAAAGGATATGCATACTTAAGTGAAGTCAAAGTTGTGCTTATTGTTCCTTGTAGAATCACTAAACTTCAGTGAGATTTGATTAGGATTTAAGTAAGAGCTTCAAAAAGAATTTAGCTTATCTTGGAAGAATTTAAATTCTTACGATGCACTGAAGGCAACAGATTTATCATGGATAGTAAATCTCCTCACCTCACATTCTGTATCTTATAATCAAAAATTTCCGTAGAATACCAGTATTTTGGAGGAGTGGAGGATGAGTTCAGTATTTTTCTTTCTCACTGGTTCTTTGTGAAAGAACATGCTTATAAGTGGAGCTAGTCCTTGCCTAGGCTGAAGGCTTTAAAAAGAATAACCTCCAGAATACTAACTCAAGAAGAACCCCAAAGTTTGACTTTGCTGTGAGCAAATATAATGAGCCTTGGGTGCAAATTTTAGGTTGTTTCTTGGGTTTTTTGAAAGCTGATGTAGAGAGACACATCCAAGTTCTTTTTCTAGGTAATGGTGAGAGTTGGAGGCCAATTAAAATACAGTCTGTGGTAGATTTTGAATGGGAGTTTAAATTTTGTATTTAAAGAACTGATGCAGCTTAGACTGAAATGTTTTGTCCTGACTTTAGCATTTTTAGGTTCTACATTTCATTTCAGGATTTTCAAAAATTCCATGATTGTCCTAGCAGTAGCTTCATGAAGTCAATGGTAAAAAATAGCACTGAATCCCTCACGGTGTAGCTTCACTGCCTCTTGAGTAACAGCTGTCTAAAGGTACAGAGCAGATAATTTGACCAGAGAATAAATTTGTGTGAGCAAATTCAAGTTCATTCTCTTTTCATCAAACAGTCGCCTTTCATTCTCTGGCCTTTTGTGTGTTTTCACCTTTTCTCTGTGGAAGGATGCAAGTTGGAATACGTACAGTAAGGTATTACTGCTGGAAATGGTACTGGGGTAGTTTCTGTTTACTTAGGGTAACCTTGTAACTTAGAAGTTTCTGTAACTATGCTTTGTCAACATTTGAAGCTAAATGTGGCACACTAGATAACGAGTTTTCCATGTGGAAAATGTTTAAGTGACTGTTGAGTATCTGAAGCTCTTACACTGACAGGTAATTTGTAGAACTCTCTTTGTAATTAGTCCACAGAAGAAAAACTTGCTCTAACTCAAGAAGAATTAGTTTCCAGCAGAAATCGAATTGCTAGCAATAATCAGCAGATTCAAGACCTGAAGAAAGCAAAGTCTACACTGGAGCAGGATGCATCAAAGAAGGAGCAGCAGCTGGGCGAGAAGACCAAAATGTTACAGGATCTTCAGAATGACAGGGTAAATGCCTCTGTCTTTTGAAATCTTCACACAGACACATCCACCCCACGCAGGCACTCTTGACTGATATCCCTTACATCTCTAAACAAGGAGTATTTTGAGTACATAGCTCTGTTGTACTGAACCTCTGGTGCAAAGACTTCTAACAGTCAAAGTGAATGTGGTTTGAAATAGGCTGTTAATTTGTTCTAAGTGGCTAGGCAGATGGAAAAATGTTACTAGTTTTAAATCTAAAACTGCAAACATGCTGTGAATTGCGCTATGAACTGTGCATAGACATATGTGGCAGTTGTTTCCCCTTAATTGTAACTCCTCCAAGTAGGTTTTGGGCCCTGGATGGTTTTTATTTGTTTTTTTTATTTTTTTTTTGCGAACTTGGAAGAAGTAACTTTTCTAGCACTTTTTATTTCTCTTCAAGATTTTGAAAGAAAAAGACTTGGCTAATGAAAAATGTAAAACAACAGAGCTCCAGGAAATAAGGAGTAGACTTGAAAAAGAAAGTGTCAAGCTGGCTGAAGAGCTTAGAGCCTGCAAGCAAGAATTTGAGAAGGTATATTGAGACAAACTGAGTCTTCGTGTGGTTGGTTATCTGATAAGAAATATGTGCCTACTCAGTACGTGTTATGTGGAATGGCTTTGCAAAGATGGTTGCTGTAAATACCAGTTTACAGGTAAGGGAACCAAAGCACAGATTTTGTTGAGGTTCCGGAGCTATGCTGACTTGATTAGTGGTAATCTGGAAACACTGGTGCCCAGTGTTCTTGGGCAGATGGAACGAGACATCACTTGTCTTAGCTTCAAGATGGGTTCTATGTCCTGGCTTTTCTTCTGTTCCTCTGTAGGTTCCATGTGCATACTCTTGCTTGATTATTCTGGGGTGCAGAAAAGATGTCCAAAAGTGTCATGAATGTGAAGTTTCCCAGATATTCTAGACACATCTGGTATGTCTCAGGGATGTGTAGTAGAGTTGAAACTCCCTTGATGTGCTGTGGTTTCTTAAAATGTCAGTTGGGGAAGAAACAATGTCAGGGGCCTCATAAAAGACCAGCTCTCTTCCAAAATCATAACAATCAAATGAGCTTTCTAAAGGGTAAAAGTTTGGAGGCTTTAATGAAATAAATTTTAGTCTTCAGTAAAACAAACTATTTCTTGCCACATTCTACTTTTTTTTTTTTTTTTGGTCTCTGTAGAAACAAATACTCCTAAAAGCCCATCGTTTGTGTTTTCCATATTGTACTATTAGTGGTTATATTTGCATCGGTTAAAAACACATGGTTTAAATTGCTACGCAAGTATAAATGAAGGTACAGTCCCTATACACTAAGAAAGTAATGTGATCTCTTGTGAGTTTCAGATGTTCTTTTGTTCTCCAGTGTTCAGAAAATGTTTGCTTATTTTTAGATAGATATCTGTACTTTGTTTCTGTCAAGCAGTCTATGCCCAGTGCTTTCTTGGATTTTGGGAAAAGGTTACTAGAATTCTCATCGTTCCCAAAATCTCTATTTGAAAGAATAAAATTTATAAAAATGTATATAAAGTGTGTGCATACCAATGGCAGATTAATACTCATCTCTCAGTCTCCCTACAAGCATTCAGACTAAAACAGAAATGATCTCTTGAAGGCTGATACCCTGCTTCCCATCTCCTACCAAGGAATGGATAGATATGCATCTACAGGGCATCCCCCTGTCCTCCGGATATGTTTTCTTGCTGTCTTTGGTTTGTTTTTAATTTGTGACGCAGATTTTGATTTATGGAAAACTGGCAACTAACCGCTGTTAGTCTGTTAGTACCTACATGCTTGGCTGTGTAATTTTAAGGAAAATGATTCTTATAAATTTGACTAACAATTCTACTTCAGGATTTCTTATGTTTTATTGCAGAAGAACAAGTAAAACTAATGTTTAAAACCAAATGTATCATCCTACTTGCTTAAAACATCCTAATTATTTATGCATTTAAGACTAATAGAAACTAGCTTTCTTCCATCAGTGTTTGTTTTTTGCATTGTCATTATGATGCTTTTAACCTTATTATTGCAACCAGAGAACAATGTGAAGTAAATTTCAGAACAGGCTTTAGAAAATGACAATGGACATATCTTTTCAAAGAACTGTAGAAAATAATCCAACAGAGCTTCCCCTACTTTAGTAGAAACATACATCAAATTTATTTTTAAAATGGAATGTTGTTAATAATGTAGGTGTGAGTTTAAAATCCTTGATCGTGAAAATCACTGATACTTTGTGCAATAAAATCATCCTTTCTTCCTGTGAGAAAACTAAAAATTATTGCTGTCTTCTCATTGGAAAGAATCACAGTAGTTTTGATTTTAAATAATTACACTTTCAATATTACTACTTTAACTTTGAGCTCTGTATCCTAACAGGAGGTGGCAAATCTCAAGGATGCAAAACAGCTGTTGATTCAACAGAAATTAGAGCTGCAGGGCAAAATAGATAATATGAATTCAGCTCTGGAACAGGAGAAAAAAACCCAACAAGCTGTCAAAGATCAGCTGAAAAAGAGAGAAGAAGAGCTGAAGAAAGAATGTGCTGAAATTGAAGCTAAACTGGTTAGTATGTTAGAAAGTATAAGAGTGTTGTTTTCTGAGCATGCCCTTGGATTCTTTCAGGCACAGAGAAGAAGCAAAGAGTTGACATGGGTTTCATGTTACACTAATGTTTAAATTACAAGGTCAGAAACCTTTGAGACATTTAATGGTGTAGGAAAATGAAGCGGGATGACAGGCTTGTCTACTAGGGTTCGCTGATTGAAAGTAGTGATTCCAGTACAGTAAGATTCTTTGCCGCAAGTAAATGCAGGGACTAGGGAAAGAATACTTGAAAGGTTGTTTTTCATTGTTCCATTGTTTTCTTAGCACACAGAGAAAAAAGAGAAAGAAGAAGAAAACCGGAAACATGAGGAAAAGGAGACCAAGCTCACCATGCAGGTCACAGCTCTGAATGAAAACCTGGCTACCATGAAGAAGGAGTGGCAAAGCAGTCAGAGGCGAGTGAGCGAGCTGGAGAAACAGACGGATGATTTACGTGGGGACATTGCTGTCTTGGAAGCAACAGTGCAGAATAATCAGGATGAGAGGAGAGCGTTGCTGGAGAGGTAAGCTGTGGTCATGATGATGTGGAAGCGTGGTCTGGGAAATGGATAACCTCAGACTGATAACTTGTTTTGGTTGATTCAGGATTCTCTGTGGGCGCTTTGTTTAAATCCGTGTTTCTTCCTAGTGCCTGGGGTGTGAGTGCAGTTTACAGAGTGCAACCTTGTCATCCCTGCCAAAGCACAGCAAGCAGTGTTAGGAACAAGCTGTGCTCTTGTGGGCTTTGACAGGGTGACCATTCTTTAGAAAATCAGACAGGCTTATCGGGACCTTTGTTGTCACCAAAGCCACAGCTCTGTGCTTGTGGTCGAAGATTTATGCCTGTCTGTCAGAGCCTTCTAAATCTGCTGGGCTCCTCTGAACTTTGAGGTGTCTAGGTTGAGGCTTGTCACCTCATCTGTGGTGTGAACCTTGCAAGGCCTGGTAGAGAGGTCTTCTCTTACCTGAGTTAACTACTCTCCATCACACTGAGGCTCCTCTGCCTTGACTCAATCAGAGTAGATGCACTAGTCATCCAGAAGCCTGGAAGAGACTCCTTAGTGCCCCCAGGAAAACAGAATTTGCTTAGGGACTCCTAGGTATGCCCACTCTCAGTGTTAGGAGACTGAACGTGTTATTGGATTAGTAAGGCTGAGGTTCACGCACAAGGCATTTTCTTTTCTCTGATTCTGCTGTTGTCCCTAAAATGTATTTAAGGCTTAGATAAGCAGAGCACCTTTCCTTTAGGCAGCAGGAGGCATGCAAGGCAGCAGGATTACCTGAAAGCAGCGATTGCAAAGGTAGAAGAAACACCTGTGAGACAGCAAAATTTCTTCGTCCTTTTTTCCTGATAATGTTTGGTGAAGGCAGAGTGGAAAACTTTTCTCGATACTGTCGAGCTTGCTGATTTGGTTTTTGAGCAGTAAACCTTGGGAAAGGATGGGATCAATTCAAGTGAGATCCTCTTTCCTTGGCAGTCCCTTGCCATACTGTGCCGAGCTCATCCGGTAGCTGTTTACAGCTTGGCAGAAAAACACCCTTTGAAATTTGGCTTTCAGCAGTTAACTGAATTTCAGCTGATGGGAGGTGGCCTTGCTAAAAGAAAAAGGGTTCTTTTCTGCCGCTTTGTCTGACCTGGTCTGCTGCAGCTGGTTCATGAGGGTGTCCTGTTGCAGAGGGGTGCTTGTCGGGGCTTGCTGTTGGTGGACTGCATTCAGTACTGTCACTGGTTTTATGAGTAACTCTAGGTATTAATAAGCCCCAGATATATGGGAGCAATGCCAGATAATCTTAAATTTATTGGTAGACCAGAACATTTTTCCAGCCAAGGCATCCAAGAACTTTTCACAGCAAGGGTATTTTTGGCTGGATTTTAGAAGAGCAGCTTCTCAGACATGACAACCTGCCCAAAGGAGGCGGTGTACATTGCCTTATGTGCTAGAAGCTGACTATTTACTGGTTTTCCTCAGGTGTATAAAAAGTGAGGGAGAAATTGAAAAGCTTCAAGCCAAACTTGTGGAAATGAAGAAAAAGCTGGACAACACTACTGCTGCAATGCAGGAACTTGGCCGAGAAAACCAGTCATTACAGGTATAGTTTGATTTGAAGCAATTAAACGTGTTGATTCTCTCTATGGGAACTTAGGAGAATTTCAGGTTTGTGTCAGACTGGTGGTAGGTTACCTTTCCAGGGCGATCAGGATGTTATACTTGTGGTGTACGAGGGCTGTATTGCTGTCTGTGGGTTCTTAAATCTGCTCATAGTTTTGAAATTTGAAAGATTTTCTCTCTGAACAAATATGAGCTCTAAGTGTCCTGGCAGAATTGATTCTTTTATACCGCACTGAGTAGTGTGTGCAGTGAAAATAGGGGAAATCAGTAGGAATTACACATGCATGTTTTTTTATGTCTTCTGTATAGATCAAACACACCCAAGCTCTCAACAGGAAGTGGGCAGAAGACAATGAGGTACAGAATTGCATGGCCTGTGGAAAAGGCTTTTCGGTGACAGTGAGAAGGGTAGGTGTGTTTTACGGTGGGTCTGTGGGGATTTTCTTTTATCTGTTGTTTTCAAACTCTTAGATGGAATACTAAAACTTCAGAAAATGGCCTGAATAGTGCTGTGATACTCAGGACATCTCAGAATACAATTATTGCTTGTAGTGCCGTAAATATTAAAAATAACATTTGTGGAGCTTACTTTATTCATGATTGTTTTGCTGTTTTAACAGCATGAGTTTATAAACAGTGTTAAAATAATTCAGTCCCCTGAGAGAGCAAGCAAAATTACGCTGTTGTAAGGATATTTACAGTGAACGTATTTATAATCAGTCTGAACTGGATTTACAGGTATAAAAGGAATATAAATTTGTTGAAATTAGATGTATGTGAAAATACGAGGCATCAACATGATCTGGTGCTTTGTGACTGTTTCTAAACACTAACGAGACATGGAAGAGAAGAGACAACTGGATGTGTTTTAGGTCTGTAGTCAGAGCTTGTTTGTATAAACAGCTGTGGTCAGCTGAGATGTTAGCATCCCTCAGCTGGCAGGGTCTGTCCTTCACCCAGAGATTACCATCGCTCCAACAAGTGACTTGGCAATGAAGCAGATGGGGGATATTCATGAGGTTCATTTTGCACTTGGTCTTAGGTGGCTCTCCATGTCCTGCATTATTTGTAGTGATGTTCTTTGGGTAGCAGTGGAACAAAGGCTGCTGGATCCTTTGATTCCAGGATACCTCTCAGTATGAAAGCAGGTAGTTACATGTAAGAAGAACGTGTTTTATGTGACCAGAACAAGTTCAAGGGGAGAAATTCAAGAGGAGGATGAACTTCAGCGAGTTCATTTCTGAAACTGATAGAGCCTCCCAACTCTGTGACGTGTTTCTGAAAATTTTACTCTATACCCTTTAGAAAGGGTTTACTCCTGTGCCCTTCTGTGTGCTGTGTAACTACTATTTAAAAATTCAAGCTAACTTCTGGAACGGGAGAGTTAACTTGACACGATAGTGGTGTCTGTTAGTGATCGATACCCTGTCATTGATGTTCAGCATGTATGTTTCTTCTCTTTCACAGCATCACTGTAGACAGTGTGGAAATATCTTTTGTGCCGAGTGCTCAGCAAAGAATGCCTTAACTCCTTCTTCTAAGAAGCCTGTCCGAGTCTGTAATACTTGCTTTAATGACTTGCAAGGATAACTGGCTATCGTGAGTGACAAAGAAATGTTACACTAAAAATTATAATTTCTGTTGATGCACTTCATTCAGCACTCAGACTACTATTCAGTTTGGACAATGATTGTAACACTTGGCAAATTTTAGTATATTTTAAAATGTTTATTGATACCAAGTAAAACTGTTGTATTTTTTGTGAGACATGGGCTCAGATCATCCATAGCTTATTGCCATTTATCCTGGAAAGAGCTTCTATGTCAAGATTAGAAGTACCCAGTTATTTGTAAATAAAGTTTAAACAGAGGAGTAACAACGTATTTTTTTATCTTTTATTTTTTTGCTCAAGAGAAACAGCGTTTATGTGATACTGCAATTTATTCTTGTTTCTTCCGAAGAGAAAGGAAGATACAAAAACTTGTGAGGATTTTATGTATCAAATGTTGCTGTAAAAGCATAACTAATTGTTGCATTTGATTGCATATCTGATGTTCTTTATAATCCCTTGTGATTTTGTTTTCTTTCTATCTCCCTGGTTCTTGGACTTTTCTCTCTGAAGTGAGGGTAACGGCTGGACTGCACTCCAACTCAGTTTTATTTGCCCACTTAGATGTACTATCGGCACCCGAGTCCTTATCCAGCTGCAGTGCTTGGATACTGGAACAGCTTTACACATACTGTATTGCATAGTTTGTGTGTGTGTCTGAGAGAAAGTATGTGTGAACAAATGATGAGACAAAGTTTAGTTGGCATTGTAGGAATATTACATGATATGGTACAATATTCCATCCCGTATTGATTGATTTCACTTTTACATATTCGGTTGATGGATTTCAATAATCCAGAGACCCTTATATGTGGGTTTTAAAAAGCAAACAATCAGTACTGGTAGTAGTCTGTAGTGCATCTCTCCCCCTGCCCATACCCTGGAAGCCCTGAGAGGTCCTTGAGGTTTCAAGGGACATCCAGAACTTCCACGCTTGGTATCCTACTAAGAAAAAGTCTTTTTTTGAGACTGCTGCAGTTTACCTGACCGTTTCTTCTGTCCCTTCCCTCAGCTTCTGGTGAAAGAAGCTGAACTCCTGCTATACCTAACAAACCTCAGTTTTCTGTTGCTGCATCTGACTCCCATTACCAAGGAGTCTTAAATGTTATGTTAGTTATATGACTTAGTCTGCTCAGAACAGTGGTGTGAATGTCCTGCTACTGGCTTAGTTATAAGCCAGACAGCTCTAAAGAAGAGGCCAATATGTGTGTCTTCAGATATTTATTCGTATTTTCTCTCTGTACTTCCATCAGAGGTTTCTTGTAGCATTCATGTAGGCTCCAAACTTTTTTTGTGTCGTGATTTTATTTACACCTGTTTGTTTTTGCCTGCCTCTCTCTAACTTTTCTTCCCTTTGTATATGGTATTTCAAAACCGTTTAGGTTATTTCTTCCAAGCATGGGTTATGCCTTCCAATATTTAGAGACTTCTTGTCTTAAATATCCTAATAAATTCCCCACACCCCTCCTGTGTCTTACAAAGTTGTGCCAGCTGTTCAGAGAAAAGGACTGTGTTGTGAATTCCTCTATTTCTTGCCTGAGGTAAGGAATCAAATTCTGTCAGGATGATGGAAGCTTAGCCGCCATTAGGCAGGTTCGTTTGCTTTTGTCTATTGACAGCTCTCGTATGTGAGTGAAGAAGAGTCTCTTTTATGAAAAATGTCTAGTCTTGATTAACTCTCAAGTGAAAGTTCTTAACTCCTCTTCTCCAGTAGTGAACTATATGTTTCATATCTCTTCTTAGCTTAGCTGTCTAGTTCTGTCTTGGCAGCCTCAAGGAGTCCTCCTCAAGGAGTTGTCTTAAATTCTTATTTCCCAAAAGCCAGTGGTAGTATGTAACTGATTCTCCTCACTGCAAAAGGGTTTGGGATACAACCTTTGTAGTTGCTTGCTGAAAAGAAACAATTGCTGCAAGGATTCCATATGAGCAGAGCCTCTGGACTTGCTGTTTCTCCTCATGAGTGAAATTGTTTGGCATAAAAATCTTTTGAATAGAAATATGAACAGAATCTCTGACTCCGGGAATTTTTTTATTTTCTACCAATTTATTTATTGAGAGAATCTGAAGAGTTTGTCTTCGAGCCTTTCTTTGACTTCAGTGAAATGAAGTGACTTCAGAAATGTGGGAAAGGTAAAGATCTGAGCGTCGTGCTCCAGCGCAGAGCCGCTCTGCCCTGTTGTGTGACACACAGAGCCTCGTGCTGTTCTTGGGGTGAAGGACCACCACGTGGAGCAGGAGGGATTTTAAGAGGGAAGAAAGAAGCCTCTCTTGCTGCATGAAGGACAAAACACGTGAGGCAAACAGAAATCTCTTAGGGGGAAGAAGGGGAATGATTAAAAGACTCACTTGTGTTCAGGCGTTTCGCTTGTGAATAGGAATGTGTGAAGGCTGAGGAGAGAGCTGTGCAGTAAAGAGGAAGCGGTAGAAGCTCGAGAAGCTCTGAATTGTTCTTAATCCAGCCTTTTGCGATGGCTTTGTGTAAAGGCAAGCGGAGTCACCTCGCTCAGCTGGCTGCCGAAGCAGTGCGGTTGGTTGACTCTAGATCAGACCTTGGTCTGGGGCTCTGGAGCACCCTGGCTTCAGAGGCAAAACCAGCTTGATTTCTGAAGGTTGCTTTTTGCTGACCAGTTTGTGTGACTGTCTTTTGAAGGGATGGAAGTGCTTTTTAAATAAACATTTTTAGAAAGAGGGATTGTTAAAATCTGGAGGAACAGTGCTGGGCTAGAAGCTTTTTTCCTTGAGCTTGGAGTCTGCAGCAATAGGTCAGGATTTCTACAGCTTTTCATGGGAGCAAATTTGTAACTGCATTGCTAAACCCTGTGCTCCTTCTTTTATGCTTTTTAGTGCTGGTCTGTATTTGTTGACAAGTTGATGGTACAATAGACCCTGTAATGCTCTCAGCCCCACTGTTGGGTTGGAAGTTGTGCTTAAGCTCAATGAAATGACCTAGGAGATACATAATAAGGGAAACTGGCGGGTGAAAAGCTCTGTATTTATACATCTGCTTGCAGAGTCTGACTGTTTTGGTGGGCATGTTGTCAGTAGGAATGTGGATTTTTTTGTTGCACTGCTTTAAAATATAAATAATAGGAAAACCTAATAAAAAGCCTGGTAACTTTTACCACACTGAGTTAAAGGATTCCAGACAAAATAGTTGAATGCACTGATTTTTCAGACTGCAAACACAGGAACAGGGGGAAGTATTAATAAAATGGAAGAAGAGGCTAGAGCCTTGGAACTGGAGGATGCATAGCGATGTGTTTTAGCAGCCTCTAGCAAGAACCAGATTGCTCTGATTCACTGAGGACAGGCCATAATAGAGCAAGAGATGGAAATAATGGTAAAACCAGTGCTCAAACCAGTAGTTATGTGGGATCCTCAGGCTGCCTTTGATTACTAGCTGTTACCATGGCATCAGAAGTGGGACAGTGAAGTGTGGGGTTTTGTTCTTGAAACTGTCCCCGCTGCAGGATACTCCATCCACATTCAGAATCAGAGTGTGCGAGACCAGCTGCTACGCAGGCTGCGACAAGCTACGGAGGCAATGGGAAAAGTGTGCAGGATGCTCTTGTTAAGGGTGGGAAGAGGTTCTTTAACTTCCTGGAGACGTCACCTCTCTTCCCGCTCAGACAGTCACAATGCCTTGGGTTGTTGCCTCCAGAATGCCAAATCCTAGTGTTCTGCTCCAGCCTGATGTCAGCGACACAGACTTCATACCTCTGTCCTGCAGTGCCTCTGGAGGCAGGTAGCGTTGCGACATCAATGGCAGGCTTTTGAACTTGGCTGGCTGTGCTGCACTCTTATTTCTTTTCCCTGTGTATTCCTTCCTTCTAGAAATCTTCCCCTTTCTGCAAAGGTTGAACAAAGAGGATAAAATTAATGAGTCACAGTAGGAGAAGTTGCTGTCTGCAGATGAAGAGACAAAAGGAATTTTCTGCTGCAGCTTCCAACTGAGGCAAGAGGTTTAGAGGGATCTCGTTTTTCAGTTGGCTTCACTCTCTGGCACAAGAGTCCAAGTCTCTAGGGTACAGGGCGGTTTTTTTCCTCTGTTTTTGGAAGGTGTCAAGTAACCAAGTTGCCATGGAGTGTGGAGCGCTAGGTACACAAGAACAATGAGTAACTATTTTTGTTGGTTTTGGGACGATGAGGATTATTTGTGAATCCTCACTGGAAAAGCTTTCTTAGTGAAGCAAGAAGAGATTTGGGAGCAGAAGCATGAAGGAACCTTGCTGTGTTTCTGTTACATTAGCGAGAACAATTGAGTCTCTCATGCTAGATGTAAGAGAAGAGACGTTCCTAAAGAAGGGACCTGGAAAACTCAAGTACTTTTTTTGAATGTTAAATGTCAGTTAAATGGAAAATGGGAACAGATGCTTTTTGCAAAACTTAAAAATTTATGACCAGTACTCAGTGGCAGACAGAAAACGGCTGAGTCTTAAGTTCAAGCAGCACATTATGCCAAGAAGAACGATACCGTGGTTTGAGTATGTTGAAACTGATAAATTGCTCCTCCAAGTAGCATCCCTCCCACTCTCATATTTGTGGAGGACGACGAAATGACACTGTCATTTGCACTATGCACTTTTTGCTGTCTAACCGAATATAATCTACAGTAAGTGGAATGGCATCATTGGCATTGCATGTGTTAGCTGTCATCGATGAACAGAAGGTTTATCTTCAGCTGGGCTTTTCACTGTATTACATTTGGCCCCTTGCTAAGTAAGAAGAACTGCACTCGTAATTCCTTTGTACCAAAAAAGCCATCATCATCTGAGAGCATGTAACAGCAGAAACCGTGTAGTCACACACACATTGTCTTTACAAGAGTTTCACCTTAAGATTATGAAATGAGAAAACGTGAATTTTCTGTATTTTCAAGGGTCTTGCCAGTTGTCCAGTTTTTAATTTTTCAAGTCTTGACCTCAGCACCCCTTCTAGGACGTTTAAAAATATTGCCCAACCACAGCCTCTCCAAAAGCACTACTAAGGGGTGTACTTCTCAACAGCAATAGTTGGATAGTAAAGTCCCTCCACAGAAACTGAATTTTGGGAATATTGTTTTGTTCTGTTTTTTAAAGGGCACTGAACAAAGAGGTTTGCGTCTTTAGAGAGAACATCAGATGCCGCTTACGATCATAACAATGAGGAGGATAGGTACTAGTTAATGTAATAAACTGCCTTTTGTCTGTAGCTCACCACACACTATGCACGCACGGTGCAGCAGGTACAGGAGTATCTGCTCATTTGGAGATTACTGAAGCCCTGCTAACCCTTTTGGATCAACATTACTGTGAAAGCAGAAGCCTGGTAGGTGTTTCCCAATTTTTCCTCCCCTGTGACCTAAACTAAAACCGAATTCATCTGTATTTCCTGCTGGTTTTGGGTAGAGAGGGCTGGGAAAGATTGTTTGTTGTCGTATGTCAGCAGGCCGGTGCTGCCAGGTCCAGACTCCCGCTGTTGGCTTTATGGCAGAGTGCTCCGTTGTATCGCGCTAAAGCTTGATTCCTAGCACAAAAGGGATGTTGGAAAGACAATGTCTCACTGGGTTAGCAAATACCAGAACTTTTTATAGTAATGTGTCCAAAATGCTGCTTGTATAGAATTTGTCACTTTTGTAAGAAAAGGAAAAAAAAAAACTGCACACAAAAAAAAGATCATAAAACCCCACCACTTGATGCCGTTACATAAGATTTCATTTAAACTACCTCTCAGCGTGAAATTCAAACATTAGGTAAGTTTAATAAGGCTTGCTCACTGTCACGTTATGTAAAACTTATAGTGAATGCCAAAATTGCAAAAGTTTATCACCAAAAAGGTATAAAGTTAAGTCTTTTTTTATGTGTTTGAAAGTATCCAGTAGTTTAAAGTTATTGTAAACTCTGTTGTATTCTTTTAACTTCTGTAGTTTCAGTCTTGCAAACTCTAGCTGCTGGACAGGAAATAAATCATAACCCCAAGCTTTCATAATCATGGTCTGCTGGGTGAAAACAATTTTGTATGCAGCTTTGTCATGTGGCTGTCCAGAGCCTCATTCACCAAGTGTACTGCTGATTTAGTCGTCTTTTTTTTCTTCAGTACTTGAGGTGTGAGCTTGATGAATGGTATTCTGTGATGGACACGTGCCACAAATTACATTGTCTTGTTTGCCTCTTTTTCTGAATTTTAATGATGAGTTTATTATTGCAGATGTGAATATTGCTCATACAACTTAATTTCTGTATAAATGTATAAAATATAAATGGAAGAAGTTTTAAGTTCTTACCCGGTATTTAGAGGTAATGTATTATACTAGCCTTATGTTGCAGTTTTACCTACAGAGTACTGCACTTCTTTTAAACTGGATCATACCATCTCAGTAGGTGTAGATGGATTTTTTGCATGAGTGTGTTTCGGTTTTGTTTAATTGAAGTTCAGTTCTCTTTAAGTTCTGTTTTCAGTGTTTGTGTTTACTACTTGTGATCATGTAGTTGTGCCTTACATTGTGGAAGAATTTGGTCCAGCGTGCACTGTAATTCCTAAACTCTGCCGTTTGAAAGGTGGCCGTGGATTTGGATGAGAAAATGACACCATACATCAACTGGTTCTGCATAAACTACGACGAAATGTTACTGAATCGTCATTTTTGTTTTCTAACCTGTTAAAGGAATGGTTAATGACAATAAAAAAAGTAAATTAGACCTTTCTAATAGACCATTTCTGTCATTCAAAACTAGCTTGCCCCGCTTCAGACAGCAAAGGTGCTGAGAAATGGGGGATGTATCATCTTACAAATGAACTGTTGGGAAGCCACACACCTAAGAACAAGCTAAATGCTCCACTTTCTTAGACCTGTGGGGAGCTGCAGCAAAAGCTTTCACGTTCCTGAGGAGGCAGTGATAATGACTGTTTTTCAAATCTAGTCTTTCACAAGTTAAATTCAGAGCAGTTTTTCCATTCCCAATAGCTGCTGGGTCTCCTGTGTTCGGTTGAAGTCCTGGTGTCACTGGCTGTGTTCAGACATGGCATTCAATGGAGCTGGACAACTGGCATAACTGGAAGACTCGAAGTAGCACTGGTGTTATTTTTTAGCCTAATGAAGGGCTCACTTGTGAGATGGAAACCTCTTTCAGGGTGGAACTGTGTTGCAGAGAGAAACCAGGTGATTAACGTGTGTGTGATCAGTCCCATGACAAAGCCACTCTTGAATTGTGGGGGTATTCACAAAAAAAATGTATTTAGCTATCAAAGCAGATCTTCCTAGGGGCTCTGTGTAGAACAGTGGAGAAGGACGGAGAGAAGAGGTCTCCTCTGAAAGGCAGTTTGTTTTAGGGAGTTAATTTTGGCCTCAGCTGCTTTCTGAGGTATCTTTCTCTCCAGACCGCAGAAGAGCCTGTTGAGCTTATGTCTCCCTGAAGACAGCCTGTGTGTGGGTATGCCCTTCCCCTGGGGTGTCCTTCTTGGAGATGTGCTGGCCTCTGGGAAATATGGAATCCCTGGGACTGGTAGTTGTCTGGTGAACTCAGCAGACCTGGCTTAAGCTCATTTTGGCAGAAAATACACAGAGGAGTAAAACACCCCCTCCCTTCTGCCAGCACATGGAGCACAGAGCTTAGTCTGTCAGGTGTGACTTCTCTGGGCCTGAAATCTCTGGTACCAGTGTTGGGTTCAAGATGCTGTGGGGCTGGAAGGGGGACGGCGTGATGCAGCGTGCAGCTGAGCTTGGGGTCTGGGAGCTGCGCACAGCTGTGTAAGCCGGGTTGTGGGTAAGCAGTTGCAGCTTGCGTGGTGTCCTGGGGTGGATCTGCTGTCTCAGCTCTGTTCTGCTCCCCTGCCATAGACATTCACGGCTTGGCATGGAGCCTGGGTGGCTGTTCCTTTCCCAGGAAGCTGTGGCGCAAGAACTTGTCTGTCACAGACACGGGGAAGAGCAGGAACGTGTGCCACAGCGGCCCAGGCTGCATCTGGAGGGTGCTGAGCCAGGTGCGTACGTGCGTACATACATAGACACACACATGCATGCAGCCTCCAGACCATAGCTTGTGTGTGCAGGTGAACCAGCTCAAGGGGATGAAATGTACCATGGCTTCAGGGCAGGGGGAGCTGGGGGGGGAGCTGGGCTGGGGGCAGTGCTTGAACCTGGCACCGACCGCGTTCTGGAGTAGGGGTGAATGTGAAGTGGATGCTGACTTTCCCGTGAATAGTGCCAACAGCTGGAATGGTGCTCCTGTGTTCTTCAGCATCGTCCTCATACGTGTGGCCTCTCTGCTCAGTTCCACCTGAAGTCATGTCTGACCCCGAGGGGATATTCTAAGGACTAGCTTTTTTGCTGAGGGAGACTCGCGGACTGGGGACAGAAAGTGGGAGAAGTGGCAGATTCACTTAGACTGGCTTCAGGGAAGTCTCCTTTTCTCTCTCAACCCTGGCTGCTCTCGGGGGATTAGTCTGGGGAGAGCACCCTCCATCTGTGGTAGTAACCTGTGCAAATGTTGTGGCAAGCAGTTGCAGGCTGTGCTGTGGGTCTCTTCCAGTACCTCAAAAAGAGGGGGAAAAAAATAGGGGCACACATGCTATGTGGACCACAGGTCTGGGATAGCAGTGAAGTATTGAATGGTTTCATGCAAAAGCAACTCACAAATTTGTGAAGCAAACAAACTCTAAAGGCTGCAATGGGTGTAAATAACGAATGGTGACACATCTGCTGTTAATAGTGCTGAAAACCTTCAGGTAAAAAAAATAAAGCCCAAATAAAGCAAGGCATCATTGCACTTTTGTTCTTTCTGTTTATATATTTTGTAGCATCTCTAGTTTAACTGAATGATGTATATAATTAAGAACTTTTTCAAAGAAACTTAAATAATCTCATTTTAAAAATTAATAAGGAGTCAACACAATATATGCTTTTACTGATCTGCCTCCACAAGTTCAATGTTAATGCAAAAAACATCTTGTGATATTATAGTTCAGCAGGTAGACATAACTAATAGGGACCTACGGCTATACAATTTTAATTTTGTGAAATTTGTTAATACAGTTTGCATGATGTTGGAATAACCCTTCTAGACTTTTCTGGTGAAGAAGTTCTCACCAATGCAGTTTTTTTGCCTGTCCTGCTTTGCAGGAACCAACAAGCTGTATTAAAACTTCCCTGGATGGCAAGAGCCTTGCCCTAGCTGAAGCAAAGAAGCTTCTACAAGCGATACATTTTTTGCATAGCTCATTTTCCCCCTCCAGTTTATTCCTACGTCCTGTGGTCAAAACACATCACTTCTGTCTAGTGAAGTCAGAAATCTGTTAACTTCAGAATCTTAAGGCATGCTGGGAGGAACAACTGTGTTATCACCACGGTAGTCTTCCACTGGATCTGTTGGTGCTGTGCTGACATTACTAAATTTCAGAGGATTCATCTGGGAAGCAGAAAGCAGTGCTTTTCTTGGTTTCATGTTGCGTGGTGTAATTGGAGATTGCCGTTTCTATCTGTGACATCCATGCTTTCTGTAACACAAAAAATAATTGGTAAACCGAGACAATCTAAAAAAGTTGCAGTACTTCAGATACATAAACACTCCAAGCCTTTAGTTTTGCTTAGTGTTTCTTCATACCCACGCTCATAATTCCTGAAGTGAAGATGAATTATCCCAGAACTGAGACTCTCCGGTTGCTGAGGCCAACACGCCGCTGTCTGTGTCTGGGCCAGCGATTTCCAGCGGAGGTTTCCTTTTTGGTTGGAAGGTAGGATTTTAATGCTCTGTTTGCTTGAGATGGTGAAGTTTGCTGCAGGCTATTTCACCTGTTTTTTATGTATTATTTATTAATTTGATGCTGTCCCTGCAGTTTGGGCTCCCTGTTCCTCTGATTAAGACAGGTCCAGTGCTGTCAGCATCACAAGTTCTGTCCCCCTCCGAGACCTGTCGTGCTGCCACGTGAATTTCGGTTTCTAGCATCACGCTGACAGCATTCAGCTCTGTATGCGCTGTCATTCAGGTATGAGGGCAGGGGGTGGTGGCTGGAGAGGTGGGTTTAAAATACGTAACTTCCTTCTCTCTGTGCTAGCCCAGATGATCTGGGTCACAGAAGCTGAGTTGTCTCTGAATTGCTGTGATTAGACATTACAAATTAGCTGGCAGCAGCATGGGCTTAAGGCCTAGCTGTGCTTCTCCCGCCCCAGGGCTTTTATTTTGCCTAGTCAGGAGCTGATGTCCCTGCTGTAATTCATGTGGAGACACTGAGCTTTGATGCAAAGAGTAGAAATGCAAGAGAAGGAGCAGCCTGTTCTGCTTCATGCTGCGCTGGGATTCATAAATTTTGTTATTGACCCACCTGATTGTTTCTTGGGCATGTTTACACCCTGAATGGGTTAGATACATCGCTTTGAAAAACAGGAAGCTGGAGAGATGACTTGCGTGACCTACAGGTCTGAGGAGTCCCAGCAGCGGATGCAAGCAGAAGCTGTACGTGCCTGGCAGAGCGCAGAGCCCGGCTGTGGCGCGAGGTGGTGGCTCTGCCCCCTCTGAGCTGCCGGCAGGGGAGGGTCCAGGGTGGTGGTGGTGGTGGTTACACAGGTGTTTGGCAGGTGGTAGTGGATGTGTAGGAGGCAGGATTTGAACTGCCGAGCTTTCCAAGGCTCAGGGCAGAGAGCAGGGGACAGGGAGACGAGAGCATGTGGCCGGGCAGTGCTACGGGCAGGATGAGCGACCGCAGCGTGTTCCAGGTCTGTGTTTCCATGTGTCTGCTGAGCATGGGGTCTCCGAGAGAGAGGTGGGCCAGGGAGCCTGAGCCTCGTGAGGGAGCCGGGAGCCGAGGCAGGCACCTCACAGGCATCGGGAGGTCTAAGAGGCGGCTCGCAACGTAACAGGTCGCTGCTTGGCAGGAGTCAATGGGAATGTGGTGCTTACGGCTTCATTTGGTTTGCTGTCTCCCTTTTCCTGTAGCTTAGCTGGCTCGAGGCCCTGGTCTGATGGTCCTCACCAGTGTCGAATCATCTGGATCATCTTCCTTTCTGCCTTGCAGAATTGTGTCAGCTAAACCCATGAGCTTGTCTTGGGTAGCAAAGTTTCTTTAAAAGATATATTAATCATGCTGAGATTGGGCTTCTTGAGTGCTGAAATAAGGTTGTTCACTCAACCGTTCTACCTTTCCTAGGGCTCAGAGCACTCAAAGTCAACAAAATGCAGTAATGCCACCACATCCAAGTGAAAAGAATGTTTCACTGCAGGGTTTTCTCCTTTGATAAACTGGACTTGGGAGAAGTTGAGAAGATGGCAGCCACCTGATGTGAAGGCAGCTTGCGAAGGAGAAGGTAGTATTTCAAGAACAGGAGGAGCTAACGATTTCCGAGTAGATACCTATTCCAGGTACGAACCAGGGACTTGACAGTGGAAAGAATTCACTCAGTGCTTTTCCCTGAAAAAGTCCTTCTGCTGCAATTTATTTTTAAGAATTAGTATTAGTCACAGTCAAATTTCTGTGCATTAGGTATTAGAGAATGAAATTCAACTTACAGGAGAAAAAAAGCCCACTTCTGAGAAGTGCCTGCCACACACCTTCAGATGTTATGTACAGTGCTGTTACTAGAAATGTGATGTGGTGTGAAAATGAGGGGTAAATTTATATAACAGTGGAATTAATCATACCATCTGTTCATCTGCAATTGCAAAATGTGTGTTGTGCATAGATAAGCATGATACAGTTTTCTGATCTGAGTACTACTGCATAGGAGTTGGGAGGGGTGTTTTGGTGTTGACTTCTCTGGAGGGGCTGACCGTCTTCATTTCTGTGACACAAGAAATGGCTTTTTTTTTTTTTTTTTTTTT
>Ga0065711_1031536_pt1 | contig 29405 bp, 18 predicted proteins | sample Hoacrofraction12_FD_59098 | JGI IMG/M metagenome (GOLD analysis project Ga0065711, IMG submission 59098) | Hoatzin crop microbial communities from Cojedes, Venezuela - Epithelial fraction 12 v2 (version 2) | ecosystem: Host-associated > Birds > Digestive system > Esophagus > Crop | place... | reverse complement strand
GCTCCCTGCTCCAGCCCCCGGCCTGCGGGCCCTCCGCCCCCCCCTCACCGCTCTTCCCTCCCGGTGGACGGGGCCCGCCGCGGCCCAGCCCCTAGCCTAGCCTAGCCTAGCCTAGCCCGGCCTGGCCCTGCCCAACCTCCTCCCGCGGCCCCGGCTCTCCTCCCGGCCGCCCCTCGGGTCTCCATCTCCCGGCAGGCCCCGCGCTGAACTTCATGGCATTTGCATGGGCCCACCTCTCAAGCTTGTGCAGGTCCCTCTGGATGGCATCACTTCTCTCTAGCGTGTCGACCACACCACACAGCTTGGGGTCGCTGGCAAACTTGCTGAAAGCGCACTCAATCACGCTGCCCGTGTCACTGACAAAGATACTAAACAGCGCTGGTCCCACTACCAACCACCGAGGAGCACCGTTCATCACAAGTACATGAGACTCTGGAACAGATCCATTCACTCAGATGCAAAATCCCAAATCATATACACTAGGTCTACTATTTTTCAGAGGCTAGAAAAGAAGAATGAGAGCTACGAGAGTAAAGAACAGAAGAACACTGCTGTATGCTTCAGGCTGTTCATAGAGCACAACAGCAGATACGTGTAAGCCTTAAACAGGAAAATTCTTGCTAACAAGAATTGCCACTTGCCCTTCACAAGAGTATTACATGTTTTTTTTCCTGATTCTGTATTTCTGGAATGTATAGATACTATTAGCATGAAAAAAATTATAAAGAAGAATACAGCTTTGTTTATTTTAAAGTCTAAGATTTATGTATTTGTGGCTATGATTATCCTGGAAGAAATCTATCTACTTAAAATCACTGTCATTAAGACTGGATCTCAGCTCTTCACACAGTACTTCACATTGGAAAGAAAATTTAGTGACTGGTGAAAAAGCGGCATTTCTTTTACACAAGCTTTGAAGATGATCTAATATATATTCTCGTAATCTGTATTACAACCATTTCCAAACAGCAACTGAGACATGGTGGATAACAACAAAACAGAACATAAAGGCCAGGAGATTTGAAAGAATGAAAACTAGGACTACAAAGAGAATGAGAAAGTCCAGACAAAACTCAGTTCCACGGGTAGAGTTCATTTTAGTTGCTTTAGTGTTCTAATAGTACATTCAAGTCGTTCAAAAGGGAGATAAAAGAAATATTTTGTAGAGGGAGGCTTACAGAATTAAAATAACTTAATACTTGGGAATTTCCCATCAGTAGATAAGTATTAAACCTGAAAGGTAGAATTAGAGATGAAAAGCAGAAAATGCAAAAGAAAGCAGAGCTTCTGAAAGTCAATAACAGAATAGATTTACCAATAACTTGGTGGATAAAACAGGAGTTAAATACAACTGAGGAAAAAAACGATAAAAAAACAGAGCAGTGTGCCTGCAGCTATGTCAAGAATTAATACAATGTTCTTTTAGTGAAAGAATTAGTTACCATTATGTCACAATTCTTACAGTAAATAAAATTGTAGCATGGTCACAAGAACTTCACGAACCTGTCAAACGTGAAGTAGGACTCAACAGACAGCACTAGAACAAACAATTTCTTTAATCACAGAACCTTCTGACAGATCTGTGTCTGCTGATACTCTGACCCAATCAAAACTAGTTACATTTCACCTCGAAACCTTCACCTGTGAGTCAACCAACAATAAGAAATCTCAGGGGTACTACTGAGTTTTACATTATTGAGAGAAGAAGGGGAGGAAGCTAGAAAATAGCCTAAAAGAGTGAATGTGCAGACGCTTACTAAACTTTGGTGCCAAAACCAAGCAGCACACAACTATTAAGACTCCACATAATCAAGTAGTCCTGAATAATCAAGTAGTCTTGAATACTATTAGAAGCCCTCTTACCATACCAAGTGGGTAAATCAAGAGGAAATAAGCAGAATCACTGACAATAAACAACATGAAAAGAAGGTGGGTTTGTTTTTTCTTTTCTACTACAGAATTCATCACTATTCAATGCAACCTAGATAAGCACTGCCAGCTGGAAGCTAATTACATTCAGCTGAACCTAATTATTCAAAAACTCTTAATACCAGGGGAAGCTACTGTTGTTAAATGGACATAAGTGTATTGGGCTGAAAAGAGGAGAAGATATTTGAAAGCTATATCGGTGTCAACTTACATTTGTTATGTATTGTTACTATTCTTTTTCCCTCTGAGTGTGCTGTTAAAACTGTGCTATGCTCATTATGTACACACACAAAAAAAAGTCATATGTTTTCCTTATAGGTTCAGATTTAGCCGTGATTTAACTGGTAATTTGAAACAGGGATGTTAAAAGCAGCCTCCTCCTCCAGCAGTTCTGGACCTCCCTCCTGCCTGGCTGCTGGAGTCCAGCTGAGTGCCTCTACCCAGGCTGAGTGACGTGGCTGCACATAGTGCAGAGGCATACACAGACACACGCATGAAGGACACTGACATGGCCGGTCACAGAGACTGCTGCAGACAAGGTGCAGCCTTCAACACACCTGTGCAGAGGACTCACATAAACACAAGCACAGAGAGCAAAGTCCACTGCTCCTCTTGGGCTGGCAGAGACATGAGGTCACTAGTGCAGGTGCACACACAACACTCTCCAGGTTCACAAACACATGCACTTTTGTGGATTCTCTGAGTACCAGCATGGCACTTTTGTCTGCTCAGCACCTCTGCCTGTGTCCTGGCCCCCTTACCCACGCAAAGGTCCCCTGCTCACCAGCTGGTCCAGCTCAGTGCTTGCTGCACACACACAGCACTCACACACTCTGCTTGTCCCATAGACACCCCACACTTGTGGGTCCCCTGGGTGCCAGCATGGAACCCAGGTCCACCTTCTCCCCAGCTGGTCCAGCTAAAGGTTTGTGAGTGACTACATACATCCCACACGCACCCAGTCTGGGGAGGATACAGACGCTCAGCTGCCCAGCAGCTGGCACCCAGCACCTAGGTTGTGTCCCATGGTCCTGCTTCAGCCACCAGTGTTGAGCCCTTCACTCTCCTTGCTCCCACTGGTCCCCCCAGTAGCTGATTTTCAGGACATGTACTGTTCCCACCCCAAATCTGGAGGTTAAAAACCCCCACTGGCTCCAGTGGTCACTTGCTCTGCTCTTTTCTGGACCTCATCAGCCCATCATCCTTACTATTGTACTGGGTTTACGTATTCAGGTTTTGGTAGTGGCAGGGCGGCAGCCTCTGTGAGGAGAGGCTAGGGTTGGGCAGTGCTAGACACAGCTGGTTCCAGCTGTCTCCAACCAACTCCCCCGCAGGGCACAGCCAAGCCCCTTGGACAAGGTGAAGGCACCTCTGGAAAAATGTATTTAAAAAAGGGCAAAATGCTGCACAGCAGTGAGGAGTAAGAGAAAAAAAAGTATGAGAAAAAAACCTTGTAAACACCAAGGTCAAAAAAAGGGAGTGGGCCATGTGCTCCAGACACTGGAGTAGGGATTGCCCTGCAGCCCATGGAAGAGATCAAAGGAGCAGGTATTTCACTACAGCCTATGGAAGAAAATTCACCAAGAGCAGGTGTATATTACCTGGAGAAACTGCGCCTATGGAAGACCCACGCTGGAGCAGGGTTATCCTGCAGGACTGGGAAGACCCACTCTGGAGCAGGGGATAAGTGTGAGGAGGAAGGAGCAGCAGAGATGAGCTGTTATGGGCTGACCACATCCCCTATTCCCCACCCACCTGCATTGCTTAGGGGGGAAGGCGAGGACTTGGGAATGAAGGAGTGAAGTTGATCCTGGGAAAAAGGGTGGAGTGGGAGAAAGCACTGTTTTAATTTTTCCTTTGTTTCTCACTAGCCAAATCTATTTCAATTGGCAATAAACTAATTTTCCCCAAGTTGAGTCTGTTTTGCCTGTGAAGGTAGTTGGTAAGCAAACTCCCTGTCCCCGTCTTTACCCATGAGTTTTTTCCGTCTTGTTTTCTTCCCCTCTCTTGTTGAGAAAGAGGAGTGAGGGAATGGCTGGGTGGGCATGTAGCAGCCAGACAAGGTGACCCACCACAGTCTTTAGGAAACTCCAGCACTGAAACAGAGTTTACGCACTCTCTGTCCAGACTCGGAGGTTTTTGAGACCAAACAGGATAAAGCCCTGTGCAACCTTGCCCGACATCATAGCTGAGATTTAGGCAGAAAGCTGCACCAGGGGAATCCCTTCAGTCTCTTTCAACTTGAATTATTCCACAATTCTGTAATAATCCAGATGCTTGCTCTTCAAAGCAAACAGCTAGTCAGGAGACTTTAATAATAAGAGCAGAGCTCACCCAAAGTTTAAGGAATGTTCTGAAATCATTTAGTGATCCATGCAGGAAAACCGAGAAGTATCTACAAAATTTTTCTGGAGATACAATTTTGTAAGAGGAATGTTTAAATCTTAAAATCTAGTTTAAATCTGAACTACAGGTTATCTAACTCACATTCCAAAAGGTGTCAAAAATACATTTGTTGTAGGAAAATGTTACTGGAGTGGCTCATCACATCAGCTTGTCAATTTTATGACTAGAATAGGTATTATCTGGAAGGAGGAACATAAAGACAGTTACAAAACCAAACATAACACAAGCCACAGAAAGTCTTCACACCCTGTAACAAAAGTAAGACCTTTAATGTCACTGGAAGTTTGCCTGGATATTTGCAGAGAAAAACTGTCAGTCACAAAGTCCTTTTGTGAAAGATAGTTGTCATGAATGGGGAAACCAACTAAACAAACACATCACAACAACCCACAGATCTTTGCTAGCCTGATATGTGAGGGAAATACTTCTTTGATTTGAGGATCTAGGAAGATTTTGAGGAGTTAATCCTCCACACAGTGCAGAGTTTCACACATTTTTTAAACAGCTACATACAACAAATAACTTATGAACCTTCCCAGTGGCTATGTAAAAGTTCAGCTACACTTTTGAAGCCTTTCTGCCATTAGCTGTGCAGTGTGTTCTGTATTGCTTCATCTCGTATCATATTAGTGTACCTATATTCCTCTGATGCCAAGCAGTAGGAGGCTGTATTTTTAGAATCATTTTATATGAAAGAGCATTGCTCTCCAAGGACCTAGTTTCAGAACAGGGCTATGTTCAAAGTAAAATAAGGAGATCCAAGAAATGTGATCTGATGCCTGATCTTATCTAGGCCTCATAATTATTTTTCATGTCTGGAAACTGTAACTTACTTGAAATTGTAATGCTGATTTCACAATTCAGTAAAAAAGGATATGCAAATTCTGGTAATAAAAGTTGCAGTAGAAAATTGCCACATCCTCCTAGCCTGTTAAAATCTTCTGGAATAAAATGGGAGACATAAGTCAATGCAAGTTGCTCAAAGAGCAAAGGGTTTATCTTAAACCGGTCTGAAAAGAAAAAGACATTATTAACGGCAATAGTAATCTATGAGAATTTTATTGTCAGAAATTCATAAAAGAAAAGGTAATTGTATTATTAATTCAGTTATGTGTTTTTACAGGTTTAAATTAATTTCCTCAAGACTGTTAATTAAAACTAAAGTTAAGCCTGCACTGAGACTCCTCAGAATCACTAAGAGTGCAAAGTATTGGCTTCTTCAGCAGCCAGTTATGTTCAGATCGTACAGCCTCTGAATATCTTCAGTAGTGCTAACAACATCCAGAAACTGCTTACTTGAGGGAGGAGAGTGGAGCTGCTTTCAGCATTACCTTGAAGATGTGTCATCACCATAGCAGTCAAGAGCAATATGTGGTCCCTCAGATTCGCTGCTTGAATAGATTATGAATGTCCATACTACTTTCTTCCTCTGAAAAATTAAAAAATGAGGAAACTTAAACATGTTCGACTTAATACAGAAAATTATGTATTATGTCCGATAATATATGGAATATTTCTGTCAGATGTGTTCATCAGGAGTATCTAAATGGAAATTATCAAAGTTACACTAAGAAAAAAAATGAGAGGCACAATAAATAGTCTCCTCTGCAAGAATTTTTATATAGATAATATTGTGACCTTATAAAATAAAATAGATCTTTCTTACCCTCCCCCCCTTCTTGACAGAAAACCAATTTTAAGATTCCTTATCTTCTCTCACAAATATTCTTGAGAATATGCAAAACAAAAGGCATTATACTTGCTATCAGAGTCATTCATCTGTGTTATCAATCAGCTGTTTCAGTGCCTTGCAATGTGGCAGTTAATAACTGTCCATAAATGTAGAGTCAGTAAATATAGGCATGAAATATGAAAGTGCCTATAAATATGTAAATTGCCTCTAAAGTTTAAAAATGTTTGACACCAAGGATTTTTCAGTATGTTTTTGTTATTGCCCCTGCAGTTCAAAAGAACTAATTTTCATCAAGGTTGTCAAACAGCCATATGGTTTTGTTAAATCTGTAAAATAACCAGTTGCTGAAGTTAAGCATCTGAAATTTTAAACACAAAAAACAAATGGTAGGACACACAAACTTTTCCAGTGTCTCCAAAACTAACAGCACATTTCTTAACAAGTGGGGAATTTTGTATTAAAAAGTAAAATCCAAAAGATTTTTAAATACCGACAAGTAGTGAACATCACGCTGATTCTCTGTACATCTTACCGAGACATTGCCCTTCAGTTACTACAAGAAATTGTACTAGCTCTTGAGGTTTTGTCCTTGTATGTCTGGATTTACTGTGGAGAGATCACCTTCATGACTGTCAACAAAGCCACAAAACTTTCTAATGGAGAAATCTAATTTCTGAGATTAGAATATTGTTGTTCATGATAATTTCAGCATAAATCTATGCTGAAAAGGTTGTTGGGCTCCAGGCAGTAAAAGTGAATCTCTCTTACTTCACAGAGGTTTTGTGATTGACCACGCAGAGATTCATACTAAAAAGTGGAATTCAATAAACTGTCAGATACATGACATTTCCCTTTTCCAAAGTATACCTCCACTACTACACTAGGTTTTGTTTGTGCAATAGACAAAGATCTTTTAAATAATATTTCAAATCTGCCTGCTTAAGAAAAGAATAAATTCTTGATTTTTTTTCCACCTTCAAATTACCCACATTGATTGGCAGCTCATTATTTCTTCCATTTCAGTTAAATTTACCCTGTAGTCATAATATCCATAACAATGACAAAAAGTGCCTGTGATGTTTTCAAGACCGTTTAATGACCTTCTTTGATGGAGTGGTGGCATTTAACTGGTATGGGAAGCTGCAGTTACTGAGTTCTGCTTTTTCTTGGTTGATGTAAAAAGGCAGCAGAGGACTTGCTATTGAAATCTATTTAAACAACCAGCAATTAAAAATACAACATTGTTATATAACAGAAATATAAAATAGGGGAAAAGACCTGAGATTGATCATATACTAAAACAATTATTAACAAGTGTGAAGGTTCCTGGGAAATTCAAAAATATTTTTATGACATAAAAAAGCTTTCATATGGGAAGGAAAGCAGTGTCCAAACAGGAAGTACTCAATCCATGTAGGTGAGGTAAGTTTTCTACCCCTATTCCATTCTATTTTCAGAGGAGAGTTTAACACGGAATTTCTTCAAGAAAACAGCCAGAAACATAGGAATATAAGCAACATCAAAATGAGAAGAGAAAATCTCTCTGTTATCCAGATCTGAATTATTCACTGCGTGCTGTTTGCTGGTCTTTAAAACTACTTCAGTCACTCTACTCTCACAGCCAGAAACACAGTGCCTCAGTCAGCATTATAGCTGACTGATTACATAGAGCCACAGATATTAATAATGGATTTTGCAAACTGGTTAGCTCTTAAATATTAGCATAGGAATAATTCCTCTCAATCTCCAACTATATTTCTTTAAAAAAATAGGAAAATCCATAAGAAAACTGCTAGCTTGAAAACACATTATTTTAAATAAAAGTTGTATGTGACAAAGAGTTTAAATAGAGAGAAAATACAAGATAGAAGAGATTCAGACTACTTACTACAGAACTCTACAAAATACTTCATAGAGTGACTGTATACAACAGTTACCTCATGGGTTTTGCTGGATCAGTGTTTTGGAGCAGACGACATCTGCCTTCTCAGTTCTTCAACCGTACAGTGGCAATTCACCTAGAAACAATCCCTTAAGCTCCCCCATTTCTGATTATCTTCTTAAAGCTTTCCTTTTCATCATATCATTCTTTTATATGTTGCTGACTTCTTGAGTGTGTAAATGGCAGTCATTGCATACATAGAATAACAAGTTTCAGCTAAATATGAACAACAGTGTCCTTCATATTCTCTGTAGTCTCATTGTATTTACTTTGTTAGTAAATTAAAAGTGCCTGGAGTGAAAACAGAGGTGAATTTCATCTAGAACTAATTTGGTAAGAAAATATTTTTTCAAAAAGTATTTAATATTCTGCAGTCACACTACCATCTCTGAAAAACACTACACTATTACAGTAACCTCCAGGCTAAATAAAGTTTACTCAAGGTCGTGGCCTTTAATGAGTTCCCTGGATATCCTTCAAGACTTATTGAATATGTTGAAATATGTACCTTACCTACAAACACAAATACTTTATCATAAAGTGGAATTCCTATTCCTAAATGATAAGGAAGGGAATTAATTAAGATCATCTAACAATTTTTATAGTACAGCACTCAGTTTTTTAGAGTCTACCATCTTTTCTATGATATTAAAAATCAAAACAACAGAAAAGTACACTTGCGTAGACAGAAAATAATTTTTAATGAAGTGGTGATGCCTGAGGTGAAAAAATCAATCTCTACATTAAACCAGGAATTTTACCTTGTATTTCCATAAATATTTGGCAGAAGGAAACTTTTGCTATGAAGCAAAATACTGTTCAGTGGAATATTTAAATCTTTATAATGCATCATGAAATGTAGCAGTGGTTTCATAGCTAATACTTCATAAATATTTTGTTGAGATCCTAAATTGTGGAAATATTCTAGAGCTACCTAAAATTTAAGTGCTTTCTGGAAAAACTGTTTATACTGCCAGCTCTCCAGAAGTCTCAGGAAAACTTGTAGATATCAGTTCTAACTGTTAGAAGTTAAGCAGATGATAAATTTAAAATTCTAAGAGTTGTTTTTCTGTCTATTAATGTTTCCCATGTTAACAGCCATCAGAAGTTTGAATATCAGTCAGTACAATGGAGATGATCAAATGGAAATGAGATTACTGAATATGTAGAAATGACTTATTAGTAATGTCAAAAATAATGCTTAGAGTGGTCACATCTGGCCCCCACAGAAATTGTACAGAACCAGAAGTTACATGAGTGCTACAAAGTTTAATATCCTCAGCAGCCTTTTTTTTCTTCCTTCAAGGAAAATATGTTTTTTCTCATATTAGTTTTCATTTTCATTTTTATATTCTTAGGTTTTATAAACTACAGAATTAGAAATTGTCACCATCCAGTTACTTTCTAGTACTTTCTAGTTGTGTAGCAGCCTATTTATAAGATTTTTCAATCACTTACTGGCTGAGGAGGCAATGTCCATTCTCTCTTGTGTGATAAATGTAACTGAAATTGAAAGAAAGGCAAAATAAATGCTCTTAAAGTGTCAGGGGAATAAAGGAAACTTTGTTTCTGAATGTCTACTTCTGCAAGCAATGGATGTTGGGAATATGTGGATTATAAGCCCCAGAGACATTATGCTTTTTTATTTTGGTCTTTTAATTTCCCTGAATTTTTTTCTATCATGCATACAGAAAAGAGGAAAACTTGGAGTGGAGAGGTGTGTATCAAGGTGATGTGGGAGGGGGATTATTATCCTTTATCAATATGTTAACAATTCTAATTTCATACCGTTATTAAAGCCAAAAAAATAACCAAACAAAAAAACCTCAGGCTTCCCTCTTTGCTGGGAACCAGAAGCAAAGTTATTCCCTTTCCTGAATCCATTGCAAAGAACTATCAAGCCATTTGCAGTCAAATTTACCTATACTATACCTGATTTTAGATTGGAGACAACTCATATATGGGTTCTTTCAAAAAACATGCACAGCAGACTGTGAAAATCTTCAATTTTGTGTAGTATACTATAGTGTTTCCTAATTTATCTAGAAGCCTTCTGAAATGAAAATGAAAATGGGAGCCATGGATACTATATATATTTTCTATTGCAATTTTCTATGTGATGTACCTTTTTGAAAGCTTCTTGTTTCTTTCAGTTATCAGTTTCCAAACCAGATGAAGTTCAGAGTTCAAATTTCTCTGATATTTAGACTGTTAGCTCATTTCATATTTGTTTATTTGTTAAAGGACCTTCCCCCTTTTTTTTTTAAGTTCTCAGTGGCAAAGTTGATTCCTTAAATAGATATTTGTATAGCTCTTCTAGGAAAAATGTTTGGAACTCTCAATAGATAGTATCAATATTTTTGTATATTTTTCTGATTTCTTACTTATTTTTAGCAGCATTCTTAATGAAACATGTTTTTAAAAGTTTCAGAACTTGGTCCTACATAAGTAAGTTGACATGTTAATAAGAACAAACAATAATTTCTGTAAATTTAAAGGCTCTTTCTTTCTTCCTTTCTTCCTTTCTTCCTTTCTTTCTTTCTTCCTTTCTTTCTTTCTTCCTTTCTTTCTTCCTTTCTTTCTTCCTTTCTTTCTTCCTTTCTTTCTCTCTTTCTCTCTTTCTCTCTTTCTTTCTCTCTTTCTTTCTTTTCCTTTCTTTTCTGTGTCCAAACCAATACCACATTTAGCAACTGCACGTGCTTGGTTGTGTCTGTTCTGCCCAAAATTGTTTATTTTTGACAATGCCAAGCTCTTCACAGTACAGGAAACCTGACGGAAGACCAATGTATAAACAGTCAATCGTGATTATTGTGTTAGGTGTGCTAAGAGAGGAGGGAACCTGCATTGGCAAGCAATGACCTGCTGACATGAAATTACATTTCTGCAGTTGCACCACCAGCTGGAAGAATGTAGACCCTGGCACACTCCACTTGTCATGATAAAATGAAGAAAGATTACTGAGAAAGAGACTGGGTTTTAGTTACCCTTGCGAGGTGAATGTGTCTTCAACAACTTCTGGACTTCTCAGTACAGGTCCTGCAAGCATTCTCTCTTAGCTCCTCTCATTTTCCTGTGTTTCTTACTTTTGAGTGAAGCAGAATTCATACATAAGCAGCGTTTTCCACCTATCGATATCTTGATTGTGTAAAAAAAAATGGGATTTGGAAAAGTATAACTGTTTTGGTTTGACCTGGGTAAATGTCAGGTGCCCACCAAAGCCACTCTGTCACTCCCCATCCTCAGCTGGACAGTCCTTCAGGAACAGGCTGCTCCAGCATGGGTACCCCATGGGTTCACAAGTCCTGCCAGCACACCTGCTCCGACATGAGGTCTTCTCTCCACGGGTCCACAGGTCCTGGAAGGAGCCTGCTTCAGTGCAGGCTTCCTACGGGGTTACAGCCTCCTTTAGGCATGCACCTGCCCCGTCGTGAGATCCCTTCCATGGGCTGCAGGTAGAGATCTGCTCCACCATGGACCTCCATGGGCTGCAGGGGAACAACCTGCCTCACCATGGTCTTCATCACAAGCTTCAAGGGAAGGCTCTATGCTTTGACATTTCGGGCACCTCACCCCCCTCCTTATTCCCTGCCCTTGGTGTCTACAGAGTTGTTTCTCTCACATAGTCTCACTCCTCTCTCCTGACTGCTGTTTCCTGCAATTTTTTCTTCCCCTTCTTAAATATGTTATCACAGAGGCGCTACCACCATCGTGGACTGGCTTGGCCTTGGCCAGCGGTGGGTCTGTCTTAGAGCCAGCTGGCACTGGCTTTATCAAATGTGGGGCAAGCTTCTCACAGCTTCTCATAGAAGCCACCCCTATAGCCCGCCCCTGGTACCAAAACCTTGCCTCAAAAACCCGTAACATTAACCAAAATAACTTCAGACTGAACTGGAATATTGTTAATTTGTGTATCAGTTTTCATATGAGAAACTTTCTGGCATTCATTTAGCCAATAGTTATAACAATTATAATGAATACAAGGAGAAATCTGAAATTTGAAATAAGCTTTTGAGTTAGTATCGAGTGCTATTTCTATTTCAATATGCTATGTCAAGTAGTTGGTGTACCAGATGAAGATACTTGACTCACTGAAGATCTAGGTTACTGACTGGGTCAGAGCAAGTCCATCTGTCTTCTTCTGTGTAGGCTTACCAGAAGCAAATTTTGAAATGCCAGACAAATCAAACTATCTTAAATTTGGAAAAACACATGCACACAAAAAAAACCTCAACAACTCTACTCCCACCGTCCAATTTTTATATTTACAGTGCAGGAGGCAGGAATGAACATTCCGTAACAAATGTCTTGATGCTCCCGGTTAATTATTTGGCTAGAATTTGGGTCTTGAATTCAATCACAACTGAAATGAGTTGTCATAGTAAAAATGAAAACAGGCAGATGAAATATATACTTGTAAGATATCTTCCTGACAGACATTTTTCTCTGATATGCGAGAACACATGAAGGATAAAGAAAGTCAGAATGTATATTTTCCTGGAATTTCCTATGAAATGGCCCACTTAGGAAAACGCTGGTAGGAGCTACATCTCTGTCTATTCACAGAATATGTTTCAGACATGAAATTTCGAAGCTGACTGAAATTGTTGGTGAAAAGTTTTCCTAGTTATTATTAGTGAAGTGCTATTTAGAGCTCTATGAATAGATGTGTACAAAAGAAAAAAGCCCTAAGGACACATTCTACGCACATGTAAATTAGTATATTTGTGTTGTCCTTAATGAGATTAGGCCAATTTACACCAGCTGAGGATCTGTTCATTGTTACATTAACTGACGAAGTTAGATTTACAAGTTTAAAAAGCTTAATACTGCTTCGAAGTTAAATTTTCTTCTTGTACACTAGCATGTTTCCTGTGTTCTTTAAAGCAGAATAATTTTTATTCTAATTTCCCGACTTGTTCAATCCCAAAGCATTTCTTGCTATAGATGTATGTATATCTAGTATGATATTGAAGCTGAGGGGTCTAATTTAATTACATGATCATGTGCTAGGTCATTGTCATTTTCCTTTAGGGTAATGGTATTTTCATAACTAATTTACACTAGCAACTCTGAAGCTGCATACATTTTAAACATTGACTGTTTTATAAGTGAATTTCTCAATATCTGAGAGAAAGACCAAAAGCTGATGAAGTATAAATCATTAATTTGGTTGATATCTTTGTGTCTACAGGGGCAAGACAATCTCTTTTCAATTGTTTTGCACATCACCACGGGACGACTGCGTACACTTTGGACAGCAGAGTATTGCACAATAAATTTTTGATATTGCTATAGAAGAAAAGCAAATGGATGTATTTTTAAAATGACCAGACATAGAAAGAATAGATAATACCACTCTGAATATTGATACAGTCTTACATGTACATTTAAAAACAGAAAGAAAGGCTAGACTTTATGTAGATTCACAGATTTGAAGTTTCCTGCCACACCTATTTGCTAAGTGAGCCAGGGGTCACAACGGTAGTTAGCACGTGAACAGCATTGGAAGTGGAAATGTGAAATGCTAAACTTCTTTTATACTCTGAGCAAATAGAGTTCTAATGTTTACAGCATTTTGTGTAAATTATTGTTTCTTGCCTGTGGCTTTCAATCTTTGGAATGATTTGGAGAACAACTGAAGCGTAATCCATTTTTGAAAATGTTACTAACAGAGTTAAGATTCAGAATATGCATCTTATATTCAACTGACTTTACCGACTGAGAAATAATAGATTATAAGTGCTTTGTCAGTGTAAATAAAAAATGTTTAATGGAAAGTAATTGTTGTGTTGTGCAGTTTAAAACATCACGTAACCTTTCCTCAGGTTGTATTATATATCCATATATAAAAACCTGAGAGATTTGAATTTGTGACTCACTTTACATTCCTAAGCATCTTCTCTTTCAAAACCTTTGTTCAAGCTGCATGCTGTGCAATTCCTCCAATGTTTCTGCATTCTCAGAAGAATGAACAGGATAAATACATAAATCAAAAAGGGGGCACACTCCTCTCCAGAGAGCAATTAGCGATCATTTGCACAGTCTCCAACATTCAAATGTTAAATAAAAGCCACATGTCCCAACTGTTGGTTGAATTCAGCTCTATCATTTACCAGACAAAATTATAACAAAACACAATCTCCCAGAACAAGAGAAAGCCTTATTTTGAACAGCTTCACCTTTGAGGATATTATTTCTAATGTCCTATGTATACCTGCATTTCATGGAAATGTGTAGTTTTCAGCACTTTATTAATGACAAGTTTCCACTTGTATCTGTTTTTAACCTTTCCGTTTCTTTGTTCTGGGTCAATATCTTACAAATTTACAGATTTTTTGGATGGTCTTCAATGTAATCACCACCCTTCTCATCCCGCTACAGCCATCCTCACAATAATCTCTATTGCTTGACAACAAACTTCTAATTCTCCTGATCAGTTTGCTATTTTCCCTCTCCCTACTTTCCTCTCCTCCCTCGTCCATCAGTCCATCACCTCCTCTACTGCTGAATGCTGTCTTCACCACCTTGCTTCCACTGTTCTGCTCGGGGTCTGTGGGATGGCACCCAGGACTGGGTGAGGGCACAGCGAGGACTGAGATCACCCACGACACCTGGCTCGTAAACCTTGCAGGGCAGCCTGGCTCTTGCTGCTGCCTAACAGTGAAATTATTCATAATTTAGTAAAAAGGTTTTGTATCTTAAGATTCCAGTTTAAAAAGCATCAGTATCAATTAGAGAGTAGGAACATTTTTAGAAGATTAGCAAATGAGTCTTACATTTCAGGCAAATTCATAAGATTGTATGTTCTTGTATTTGCATACTTAGTGTTCGTAGAAAAGACTCGATCTAAATCATGCTATGCAGGCAACAATTTTTATATGTTTGCTTGAAATTGAGCTCCAGTGTAAACTCAACATTAAAATTGTCCCTGGTTCATGAAGTGACGCACTAAAGGTGAAGTTTCCGTAACAAAAGAAATTATTTTACCAGTCCCTTGGAAATTTTAAATGATAACACCTAATCTGCCATCTAGATCAGGTATTAGAAACATCTTTAAAAGGAAACTGCTTTTTAAATAAAAACCTTAAATCCAATTTACTTACGATTTACTGCAGAAGATACTAATCCACAGTAATGAATTATTTCATTTTTGCCAGTACAAGACTTCTACGTGCGCTGGTTTTGGCAGAGATAGAGTTGATTTTCTCCATAGTAGCTAGTATGGGGCTACGGTTTGGATCTGTGCTGAAAATAGTATTGATAACACAGAGATGTTTCAGTTATGGCTGAGCAGTGCTTACACAGCATGAAGACCTTTTCTGCTTCTCGCACCACCCTACCAGCAAGTAGGCTGGGGGTGCACAAGAAGTTGATAGGGGACACAGCTGGGACAGCTGATCCCCACTAACCTAAGGTATATTCCATACCGTACGACGTTATGCTCAGCCATAAAAAGCCAGGGAAACAAGAAGGAAGGCGGGGACATTCAGAGTGAATGTGTTTGTCTTTGCAAGTAGCCGTTACACATGATGGAGTTCTGCTTTCCTGGAGATGGCTGAACATCTGCCTGCTGATGGGAAGGAGTGAATGAATTACGCGTTTTGCTTTGCTTGTGTGCACACCTTTTGCTTTATCTGTTAAACTGTCTTTATCTCAACCTGTGCATTTTCTCGCTTTTACGCTTCTCATTCTCTCCCCCATCCCACTGGGGGGCAGTGAGCAAGCAGCTGTGTGGGACTCAGTTGCCAGCTGGAGTTAAACCATGACATATGTAAGTAACGTATATGTCATAAAGATAAAACAATGTAAAAAAGCACAGTTTTTAGATTAGTCTATTCTGATAAAAGAAAAGTAATTTTCAAAACTGAAAATGCCAGTGTTTGTTTGAAAGAAACTGTCCAGTTTACTGACAATTATAAAACTAGTGACTTGACCCTAGATACTTGGTGTTTATATTTCCTGAACAAGATCCAGTTAAAGTTTACCATCTGTCATAAATCTTTGTCTCCATACAGCTTTCTATGCAAGTGACATGCATTAGCATTGAAACCTTAGCCTGTCTTTCCTTCACTGCTGTCAAGTTATCCAGACATTCGTTTACTAGAAATTTTTCAAAAACTCAGAGTGAGTTTGTCTGGTTGGTTGGTTTGTTGGGTTTATTGTTTTGCTATAGCCAGAGATTTAAAGATTCTTGGAAAAAGGTATTTTGGAATATAACTCAGTTATTATGAAGCAACACTGATAATCCCGCTGTAGATTAGGCAGATTTTGGGGGCTAACGAGAATTTCATAGTGTTTTGGTTTGGCCTGGATAAATGCCAGGTGCCCACCAAAACCACTCTTTCACTCCCCCTCCTCAGCTGGACAGGGGAGAGGAGATACAATGAAAGGCTGGGTGGTCGAGATAAGGACCAGGAGACATCACTCACCAACTACTGTCCCAGACAAAACAGATTGAACTTGTGAAGAAAAGGAAGAAGTTCCTTTATTTTTCCCTCTTTCTTGGGGAGAAAAGTCCCCCCTATAGACTGCAGGGGAACAACCTGCCTCACCATGGTCTTTCGTCACAAGCTGCAAGGGAAGACTCTCCGCTCCAGCGTCTTGAGCACCTCCTCCCCCCCCACTTCGATGATCTTGATGTCTACAGAGTTGTTTCTCTCACAACGTCTCACTCCTCTTTCTCGACTGCCGTCTCACCACAGTTTTTTCTTCCCCTTCTTAAATCTGTTATCACAGAGGCGCTACCACCATCACTGATTGGCTTAGCCTTGGCCAGCGGCAGGTCCATCTTAGAGCCAGCTACCACTGGCTTTATGAGCCATGGGGGAAGTTTCTCACAGCTTCTCACAGAAGCCACCCCTATACTTCCCCAGGTACCAAAACCTTGCGACGCAAACCCATAACACACAGGAGAGTAATGACTGGAGAGGATTTCAGAACAGTATCGTACATGAAAACTCTTTGAATATGAAAGTGTGGAAGGTGCACTATGAAAGTGAGGAAGATGCTTTATAAGTTATTTTAATACACAAAGAATGCTTAGAGATGCAGAAAAGTTTGACATTTATTTTCTAGAAATAAAATCCAAAAGCCGGAGCATGCATACTTTTTCTCCAAAATATTTGTTTTTGTTTGAACTCAGCATATGAGCTTATATTAGTTCTCTGGAGTAAGAAATAGATTCTCTTGGTTAAGTCAAGGCCATCAAAGACTCTGATGTCATGCTATTGTGTCTGTACTACTGGCAGATATCTCAGAGAATCTACAAGAGTTCAAAACCCTTCTAGGAAGACAGCTGGAATAAGGTAGCTTCTGCTCTGACATCCAAGTAGCACTGGATGCACACCATAGAAAATGGAAGCATTTTGTAGGAGGTACTTGGGCTTAAGCACAATGCCTCTAAAGTAGAGCTGACTATACTGACTGGAACACCATTGACTGTAATGGGTATTACACCATGATTTCTGCTCACATTGGAGATTCACAAACTGACATCTAGAATGAGGAGACACTTTCAGGTATTTTCTGTGGTGAACTTGAATAAAATGTGTGGTTATTTTTCTGTGTTGGGCAACAAATTCTAATATTCTTCACAATCTGACAACTTCTTATAAATACAGGAAAGGCTTGAATTTTTCTTTTCTTGGGAAATGATTTGTACTTTTCTTCCTCCACACTCCCATGCTCTTTGCCTCAGAGAGGGATAATGCAAAATAACTCAAAGCCATGACTGCAATAGTATTTAATTGTAAAAGTCACCTCTTAAGAATCAAGTGTGTTCCTAGAATAGTTCTTAATTATCACAGAATCACAGAATGGCAAGTGTTGGAAGGGACCTCTGGGGATCATCTAGTCCAAGCCCCCTGCTGAAGCAAGGTCACCTACAGCAGGCTGCACAGGACCTTGTCCAAGCGGGTCTTGAATATCTCCAGAGGAGACGACTCCACAACCTCCCTGGGCAGCCTGTTCCAGTGCTCTGTCACCCTCAGAGGGAAGAAGTTCTTCTTTGTGTTCAGATGGAGCTTCTTATACTTCAGTTTGTGTCCATTGCCCTTTGTCCTGTTGCTGAGTACCACTGAAAAGAGCCTGGCCCCATCCTCCTGACACCCACCCTGAAGATATTTATAAGCGTTTACAAGATCTCCTCTCCGTCTTCTTTTCTTCAGGCTAAACAAGGCCAGCTCCCTCAGCCTTTCCGTGTAGCAGAGATGCTTATCACCTTGAGGATGAGGCAGTGGCATGCCCAGAATAATCCTTCACTGTTCATGAACATTGCTCGTGGATCATTGGTTAGCCTGAGCATCTTCCAATGGTCAGTTCTGCTGATCTGACAAAAAACAGTCCCAACTAGGCAAAGGCTCTAGTCTTAAGACTGTTATCACAGGTGAATGTACTATAAAGAATAATTTCCTATGGCAGAAGACCGAACAAATGTTTACTGACCCTAATTTCTTTACGTCTACAATGCATATAGTGAGCACTGCATGAAAAGAATTGTTTTCTGTACTGCCTTTCTGTAACAAATCATTGAGAGGAAAAGTGTGATGGTGTAGCTCCACAAACACTTTTATTCACTTATGGTTCTTCTGACATGCTGAGAAACCTTGATATGTATGCACACACACTCATATATACGCTCCTTTCCCCCATTCCTTAGTACTTGATTTCCATAAAAGTGCAATAAGACTGAATTTTTCTGAGAGCAATTAACCTGACTGGTATCTGAAATTCTACAAATTCTACTTTGGTAGAAATGTAATTTTGCACCTGGCTTAGAACATAAGGAATAAGTGGATTTTTTAAGGTGTATTTAGTAAAAACTGTTAGACTATAAATAGGCTAGAAAGTTATTTTTAATGATTAGCTATTCAGCACACCAGCTCTTGCTTCATATAGCCTGAAGGTAACATGCACAGTGTAACTCCATGTTTTTTTAATAAACCCAAATTATAATTCTATGATTATTCACATTGAGATCAAATCTTGGAATAGAGTAATTTTTCTCTGAGTGAGTAAATCACTAAATTTGATGGCTAAGATTTTTTGCCTTCCTCAAACCTCAAATGTTATTTAAACTGACATATGCGTTCTCTCAGTGCTTTGCCTGTAGCAGAAAGGTGTAATATTCCCCTGACCTTGGCAATTTAGTTGTCAGAAATCTATTTTCTTAGTCTGTGTTCCTGTAGCTTTTTTTCCTCTAAATAGAAACATTTATCGGGAGTAATGTATGTAATGTTTTTAGTATGCTCTTAGCATACTCTGTTAGTATCACTCATAATAGCTGTAAACATTAAGCAAGTTTAGTTGTCAAGGTAATCTCTGATGCTGTGTGACTTACATGACACACTAAATCACTAATTTATTACTATACTGTAATTCAAATATTTTCAAAGTGCATCTGCTTGCATTTTTTAGAAATTTTATATTCAGTTGGCATAAATACACCCCTGTTCTATAGAAACTACCCAAACCACTAAAATGTGACCTACGTTATTCTTTAAGACGTATGCAGAAAGTTTTGATGGTTTGAGAAAAATGTGTTTGTTGTTAATTTAAAGAGCAATAATCTTGAACTAAGAATATTTAACTTGCATAATTTTTGTTCATGTGAGATTTCTTCTGTCCAACTTAAACCTCATTTTTATTTCCACTTTTTATTGAGTAAAATGGAAAGGACTCTGTGCAAGATAATATCTAGATAAGTGTACACATCTGAAAGAGTAATAGACAAAATACTGCTACAATATATTTTCTGTACATAGCGCTTTTCTTAGACTTAAGGCTAGTGTGGCATGAAAGATCTTTAATCCCTAAATTTGACAAAGAATTCCCCAGCTGCAGAAGAGCAGACAATTGCCTTCTGGCTCTTCCCTGTAATAATCTAGTCCTCTCCACTGAAGAAGTACTGTACCACACAACTGTAAAAGTTCTTCGTCTGAAAATGTTCAGTTGAACTCTCAGTTTATGATCCTTCCTCCTCAAAAGTCCATTTACTGTTTTTAGTTGTTTATATTTATTTAACCATGGCCTATTACAAATGTAAAATATGTGCATATGCAAACATATAAATATATAAATATATGTTTGAGCATAACATACATAAATGGTACTAGGAGATAAACATTAGGCGTACTCCTCACTCATCTGTATGCCTAACCATTGGGCTATGAAGTTAGACCTCCATTAACTGAAATAATCTTATCAAATTATTTTAATGTACAAAGCTTTATTTTCTTATGTTACATTTTGATTTCATATTTGAGCATATTGACTTTGTCATTGTAATTTCCTAATCTGTATATTTACCTTTGTTTACAACAATTTTTCTTCTATTTTTTCAATTACCTTTTTTTCTGCTATATAGATGAACTTTTTTGCAAAATTTATACCAGCATTTCTTTTGGATTACTATGGATAGTAATATGTCCCACTGAATTCTAGTGGAAACTGTAGATGTGTATTTTTGGTTATTGCACGCTTATTATATGATGTGTAAGAATGAGAAGTTGGAGAGATCAGAAAATCACACAATACCTTAATTAAGGAAAAAATTGTAGTGACATTTACATTCTTTGTTACAATGCAGATTATATCAAACAACTCCAAGGTGCAGTCTCCTCTCTAGCTACTATTTTTGTATAGTCAAGTTTTTTTAATAAATTTATAGACATGTTCCTAATGACACACAGTCCAAATATGTAAAACATGTTTTACATGTCTTTTCATTTCCATCTATTCCTTCTCAAGTGATCTGTAGCCTGTTTGATCATATGTATACAGCCACCATAACTCACCCTATATAGGTCTTTGCTATTATACTTCACTTATGTCATCCCCAATTTTTTTCCTCACTTGCTTCCTCATTTCTGTTTCCAGACTTTTTTAACACCTGACAAGTGAATGCCTGTGCAATTGTATCCAAAGATTGGTAGTCCACTGATTCTGCTGACTGAGAATAGTGTTGAAGAGGAACTAAGTATGGGTGTTTGCAGTTCTTTAAATTTCTCAACATGTGTGGCAAATACAGGTTCTGGAATTATTCCATTTGAGATGACAATTTCTGCACTGAAAAATCATCTTCATTACTTTTTCATACTGCAGATGAAGACTACAAAGTCCACAGAAAGGCGTTGTCTAACAGTTCTTTTTGGAAGAAGACCTTTTATTTAGTCTTGCTTTTTATTTTTAATTATGTTGTTTTCTCTTTCTCTTCCAGACAGGCTTTTGCAGAAAGAAAGAAAAAATGTGTAGTAAAAAATAAACTGTAGTGGAAAAAGAAACAGTCTCCGGGAATGACCATAAATGAATGCAACAATAGTTTTCAATAAAAGGTCAAAAATGCCAGACAGAGAAAACAAGATCAGTTAAGACCATGGCTACAAAGAAGGAAAGTGTATTCCTATACACCATATAGATGATAACCACATAGTTCTAGAGATTAAATAAAAATCATTTTATATAAGAAGTAGATTAAATACAGACACAGGAAAGAAATAAAATAAGGAAGGAATTTTATGTTAGAGTTCTAAAAATATTTCAGACACACAAGATTTCAGTGTTTTGTCTCAAATTTCTTTCATTTTATATATTTCTTCTGGTAAAAGTCTAACACCAGGAATTTTTACTGGATCAATTTGGCCTTTATTGCCATGCCACATCCATCTCATACATACAGATGATTTATATTCTATCTAATCTGAGACTTTAAAGGCTCACAGACTTGTGCAGTAACATTTAATTTGCCACTTCTGTTCTTAGATTTTAAGGACTTTTTCTCTTATGCACAGTGATGAACATCAAACACAAGGAAGTTTCAAATTAAAAAAAAAAAAGTTTTCAGGGTCATGTGACACTTGAAGACATAACCAGACAAAAAAAAAAACAAGCACACAACCAAAAAAAACCACCTCCCTCCTTTTTCCTTGAAAAAAATCAAGGGATAGCAAAGATTGCTTTTGAGTACAGATACTTCTCAACATATGCCCACATCAGCATCTGTCAGTACTGGCAAATGGGCACATGGGCTGAATCCTTAAATGAAGCTTTATCTCCATTGCAGATGTCACTTTCTTTTAGTGGGACACATGTAACATCATTCCAACAATCTTAGAGAATTAAACTCAGCTGAGCACAGTGTTGCCACCTTGCTAGTCGTTATTTGCTGTTTAGCTTTGAACATTTGATGAAGGTGTACACAGAGCAAGTGTTTTAGGCTGATGGATTTATCTTCAGATCCCCTAGCAGACGTAATGAAGTATTTAGTTTCCACCTGGACAGTCTGAGACAAAAAGAAAGGGTGCCAGGAAAGTTCTTCCCCCAAACAAACTGACTTTATGGTTTACAGTGAATCTTACCATCTGGCCGATGTGGACATTCATCTGCATGCACCACCTCTCTTTTGGTCACAGAACTTTATATCATATTGTTATTCTGTTTCATTCTGTCAAATTTGTAGAAAGAGTTCACGGAAAAAAAGGCTTTCCTATGTATTTTTCCTATAGCCATCTTAACTTCTAGTAGACTGGCATTTTTTAAATTGGTTTTGTAAAACAGCCAATGATGGTCTATATATTTTAATTTTATGGGGGTGATATTTCATACTGCATTTAATGATTGCATGTGCTAAGATTGAAAAGTACTTTGTCATAATTAGCAACTAGTGTCTCTGCCAGCAGTGGGAAGTCCATGTACTAGGAAAATAGAGAGATTAATGAAAAAAAAGTCCAAACAACCTCTTAGGAAAGAAGAATGAGTTGGACACTACAGAAAAAATACATAGTTTGTCATTGTTCTGCAACTGAAATGAATCAATTTTGTAAGTAGAAGTCAGGAACATTGCTTGAAGAAAATACTCTTGAAAGTACCATTACATAATTATGATTAGATTCTTAGAAGTACTTAAGCTGAATTTTGTGACACTTGATGACTTATACGTTTGAAAATTCAATGTATTATTCTCACCAGTGAGTTGAAAAAGCGGCCTGCAGTGACCGTGAGACATTGTCATGTAGCTAGAGTACCTTGAAACCACAGAATATTATTTCCTTAATCTGCACAAGTTGTTGGGTAAAATCTGTAGGACATCAAGGGATTTATCCATGAAGAAACATAGTTTGTAAGGTCTCCAGAAATATGCACCTATGAAGTACAAGTTACACATTAATTTCATGTCTGAAACCAGTAATCTGGGTTATTTGTATCAAGACTGGAGGTACTTACTGATGCAATCACAAATACAAAGGCATAAGTTTCCTTTTTTTACACTTTGACCAATTCATGTCATATTGACACTACTGTAGGGGCTCCTGACCTTTGCATATATTCCGAATTCTTTAATAATTACTATTTACTATCTCTAATTCTTAAAGAAAAAAGTAAAAAACTAATTTTCCCTTTACATCTAAATTTAAAGAAAAATTTTCTGATACACCTAGTTTAACACTGTAAACTATAGATAAATTTCAATCAAAAGAACACTTAATTACAGATACTAAAAGTGGATATGACATTTGTTACAGCCATTAATAAATTACCTCAAATACTTCTCATCAACTTAAATATGCTGAAATTTTGAGCCATAATTAGACATGAGAATGTAATTTATGACAAGGCTATGCCAAGTTAAGCAGTTTTCTTCCAACCAGGGGTACTCTCTTGTATCCTAAATCCAAAATGTCACTATAAATTAGTTACCGTTGCAACATAAAATAGAAGATTCTAGCTTCAGGTGAACTATTAAATGCGCATCTTCCAACTTTAAAAAAGACTTTTCAAAATGAAAAATTGTTGGCTTCAACTTTTTCGATCTCTATGTTGTATTAGGTGCCAGAAATTACTTTGAAAATGATAGCCTCTGGGTAAAGCAGAATGTATACAAACTGCTTCATTTTACATCTCAGTAGCCTAAGTTGACTGCATTAATCAAGTCATCATGTAGTCAAATAGACACCTTCTAGCTGACCTGGCAGATTTTTGTTACGAATGGACTTAAGGTGTGCTGAAATGATGTTAATCCTCATTAAGAGTAATGCAGGTCATACTGTACAGCATTGGAAGTCTGCATTGCAGGTTGCAAACTCAGGGCAAAAGAAAAACAACACCTCAAATTAAACACCTCTGGGTTTTAATATAGGCAGAAGACGTTCCATTGGTATTCTTTATCTCATCACTCCTAGAATCAGCACATATTTCTAATGTATTTCAACTCCATCTCAGAAAAAAACACTTTTAGCAATGTAAGGAAATATGTACTGCTTTTCCACCTGTCAGAACAAACAAATGGCATAGTATTAATATTTCAAGAGGCATTGACTTATCCATGTATATTTATATGCTGTTTACCATTGTTGATGAGATGAATAAACAATTTCCCCCTTCATTCTTGCTTCTTGCCAAATACATGCTTTAAGTATCTAAATTCCCTAAATTCTGGGAGGCTGCCTTGAATTTTTTTTTCCCAGGTTTTCTCCTATGCATTTATCTATCCATAACTTTAATATCCACCAAACACTTAATGTTGATGGTTTCCTTTTTTTTTCTATATTTCTTTCTATTTACATTGCTTTTTTACATTTCTTTCTTTTTTCTTGTGTCATGTTTCTCTGTTTCTAGTCTGACTTTATTTGACTTTGTCATTCTCTTTCTGTACATTCTTTACAACTGGCTATTTTCCCTCTTCCTTATACTAGTCTCTATTCTTAACTTATCCGTCTTTTTATTCTTTTTGTTGTTATATCTTCTGCTGCCTTCTTTTTCCCTCTATGCCTTTGTCTTCGGTTTTAGTTTTGGTTTTTTTTACTTTACTCTAGATGTAGTATTATTCTAACAGCAATAAAACATTGTCATACTTAGCTCTACCTCACATAATATAAAAATACTTTAAAAATGCATTGCTTTCACAAAAGGAACGGTGGGCCTATTGGTAATATTATACAATTTTTCTGAAAGTTACTGGACAAGGAAAATTATCATGAGTGGTGTTCCCCAGGGCTCAGTTTTGGATCTGGTCTTGTTTAACATCCTTATCAATGATCTGGATGAGGGGATTGAGTGCTCCCTCAGCAAGTTTGCAGATGACACCAAGTTCGGTGGGAGTGTCAATCTGCTGGAGGGTAGGAAGACTCTGCAGAGGGATCCGGACAGACTGGATCTATGGGCTGAGGCCTGTTGTATGAGGTTCAACAAGGCCAAATGCCGGGTCCTGCCCTTCAGTCATAACAACCCCATGCAACACTACAGGCTTGGGGAAGAGTGACTGGAAAGCTGCCCAGCGGAAAAAGTTCTTGGAGTGTTGGTCGACAGCTGGCTCAACATGAGCCAGCAGTGTGCCCACGTGGGCAAGAAGGCCAATAGTATCCTGGCTTGTATCAGGAATCGTGTGGCCAGCAGGAGTAGGGAGGTGATGGTTCCCCTGTACTTGGCACTGGTGAGGCTGCATCTCAAGTACTGTGTTCATTTTTGGGCCCCTCACTACAAGAAGGACATTGAGGTGCTGAAGCATGTCCAGAGAAGGGCAACAAGGCTGGTGAGGGGTCTGGAGAACAAGTCTTATGAGGAGCGGCTGAGGGAACTGGGGCTGTTTATTCTGGAGAAGAGGAGGCTGAGGGGGGACCTTATTGCTCTCTGCAACTACCTGAAAGGAGTTTGTAGTGAGGCAGGTGTTGGTCTCTTCTCCCAACTAACTAGCAATAGGATGAGAGCTGCGCCAGGGGAGGTTTAGATTAGATATTAGGAGAAATTTCTTTACTGAGAGAGTGGTCAGGCATTGGAACAGGCTTCCCAGGGAGGTGGTTGAGTCTCCATCTCTGGAGGTGTTCAAAAAACATGTAAATGTGGCACTTCAGGATATGGTTTAGTAGGCACGGTGGTGTTGGGTGGATGGTTGGACTTGATGATGTTAGAGGTCTTTTCCAGCCTGTGATTCTCTGACTCTGTGATTAGAATAATCTAAGATACTGTGTACTTTATTACATTTTTTATCTCCTCGCTGTCATTGCTGCCAGAAAATCTAATTAAAACTAATAGACTTTAAAGGTTAATATATACTTATGGTTTAGCTAGAGAATTTAAGTGCTGTCCAGAAAACTTGGATAACACCTTAAAATGTTTAAAGGTGCAAAATGAACCAGAATTTACTGTCATTGTCAGTCTTCTTCAGAACTATAGTGACTTCTGTTAAGTTTCATCTATGGGATAAACATTTCTTTAAGTTGTCTGTTTTGACAAAAACAACTTTTGATAGTGTGAAGGACTGTCTAATATCTTTTCCTTATTAGTATGATGTGATACTTTCATTATAAAACTAATTATTAAAAAGATTGTCAAACTTTGATTGTTTCTGTAACTTCTGTCAACTGCTTCATTTTTGTTGACTAGAACCAGAGGAATCAGTTGTAGTAATATTCATTCCTTTATTTTATTTTTAGTTATCAGTGATGTTCTTTACAAAACTCTAACTCATGTGTATGTATGTCTTCTGTATCTGTGAAATCCCAGCTCCACTGAGATCAGCTTGACCTCAAAGAAGCCAGAATTATACCCATGCACTTTGAAGAACATCACTCATACACTGCTGCTGATAACGCTTTCTAATGCATGTTTTTCATATATCTACATTGTTTTATTATTATATCCTCTAAGATAAAACTCTAACAGATCATCAGTTCAATGAAAATAATCTAGTTTGCGTTGAGAAATAAACTGGATATAAATCTTTATGGCCATTTCTATATTGTTTTAAAGTTTTCATGTATAAATTTTGTTTACATTACAGCAAGTACCAGAGAGTTTGTAATATTTTGCCCACTCATTGAGGTGCAGCTGCTGACCTTGTGCATGCTCTTAATTTATTACAAATACAAGGTAAACCAGGGTATTTTAAAGAGCAACAACAATAACTGCGTACTGAAGTGTGCTAAAGCACCAGGTTTCATTTTGCATTGGCAATATAACCAAAGTGTATTCACATGATTAGCTACCGTCACTGAGTGTTAATTTATTTTGCCACAGAAAACTCTGTTAAAATTCCTGCAGGATTTTTTTTTTTACACTGAAATACTTCAAGTTTACCAAGAAGCAATCATTCTGATGGATAGACAAAAACCTGCAGATCAGAAAAAAATAGTCAAAGTTCTAATTGAGTATTGGTTCATTTTGTACAACACATCTCACACTCATTTCCTCATGCACCCATACTCCACCCTATTTCATTTATTACTGGATTTATAGTCACAGAGAGGAAAGACAAAAAAGCTTGTTTTCAATCTTGTGTACTGTTCTACAGAACAGATTGAAGAAACTGATACATGAAAGTAAATATATGCTTATTGCCTGTCAAGTTTAGATCTTGGTCATGGTATGGTAGATTTCTTGGTGCAGTTCTGTGTGAATATGTTCAAGTTAAATAACACATATATATTTGTACGTATCTAAACTTGTTGTTTAAGAAAATGTCCACATATTTTGATTTATCCAGGGTAGCTTTATTTAGTCCCTTCATAAATACATGAATAGTGCATGAATAATTATCAGAGCTGGGGCTTAACTCAACAGTATTTAATCCACAAATTTATCTCACTGTGGAAATAAGTCACCTTATGCAGCACTCCAGGTAATTTCCTTGCCATGGTACATCAGTTCTGACCTTTTTCATATATCCACTCCGAAAGTATATGAGAGGATCCTAAGCACGTATGGCTTCTTCAGGACACACCATCATTTTCTCTGTTTTCTGTTAATTCAGTGGATTCCAGTGTGTATTCAAAGTCTGAAGTCTCACATTTCTGCCTTCAAACTTTTACAGTATTTTGAAGAGAAATTCACTTCATAAGATCAAGTGAAATACAACAGGCAAGCAAAGAATAGTACTGCTTTCCATTTGAAATATGGAAATAGGCGATTATGTCAGTATAAAATACATTATAATTTTATAGAAACTAGAGTCTGGATCTAACATACCTGTTCACATATAAAGAAACCAAGATCATCTATGCTTTCTGTGGGGTACAATATTTCATTTGTTTCACCTATCCAGTTTCATCACTATAGCTCATGGTTGCCTTTCCCCGACTTGTATACTCTGGTTTATATATCCCTCCAGACTGCAGTCTTTCGTACCACCATAGCTACGCCATCCCAACTAACAACTTCTGTTCCTCAAGAAATTGCCTCAACAGTGAAGCTATGAGCTATCATCAGTGCTAGAAAAGGGATGGAAAAAAGGAGTGCTCTTTATCTCTGTAAAATACTGTTCAGGAAGAGATTCAAAATTCATGGAACCAGAAAGAGCCAGATTCTGTAATTTCATGGCAAGTGAAAATTCTTCTGTGAAGGAAGTTGATGACAAGCATTTTCTTTCTAAGTTATTTCTACTTTGTTTCCAGTTCCTGCTTAGTGTAAAATTCCCAACCAGTTTTAGGAGCAGAACCCAGCAGCCTTGCTCGCTGCTTGGCCAATGCTGACTGCTAGAGTACAGTCTCTCTTCCCCCACGCTGGCACCCATTGGTCCTTTTTTTGAAGCTGCACAGCAGGAGGGTCTTGCTAGACTAGGCCTTTCTGAACAGAGGGAAGGGAGGGGAAGCTGATTAACTAGCACTTCAGTTCATTTACTTACAAATGTAATCTGAAGTACAGAAGCTTTTGACAATAGCTCTATTAGCAGAGCTCTAGTGGAGATACAGTTTAAACTGGTAGCATTTGTTTTCACCCTTCATCACTTAATGTTGCCAAACAGCATCAGAAAAATTAATCATCTTTAATTGTATCAGCATGGATAGGATTTCTTTTTCGCCACATTTCTAACTGTCCATCTGTAACAGCAGATTTTGATGGTGAACACTTAACACTTAATAAGGAACTTTGTTTTTAGACAGAAAGCAGAGATCTTTATGATTGTACACAAATGGAAAAGTGATGGCAAAGTGAGAAGCAAGGGGAAGAAAGCTTGTTTTCTGAAATAAGCGGAATAGCTTACATTTTTATTCTGTTTCAAAATGACCTACAAAAAAATGTTTTTTCACTATCAGAGCTCTCAAATTTACCTATTAAATATAAAAGAGCATCTAAGTCTGAAGCAGCTACTTTCAGCAGTTCCTAAAGATCTGTCAGCTACTTATATATATTTGCCCAGTTTATCCACTTGTGATCCAGGAGCCTAAATACTGTTTTTCATTCTTGAAACTGCTGCCTCTAGGAAGGTTTTCTGCAACTTACAAATAACCTCTGCATAACTAACTAATAAACATGTGTACTGCTTCCTTGCATTGCAATATAATATATCAATGGAAGAACAAGTCTTTGTCCTGGGTTTGGCCAGGACAGGGTTAAGTTTCACCGGACTCCAGGAAGGGGCACAGCCGGGGGGTGGGGGCTGACCCCACCTGGCCAAACAGAGCCCGGTATTCCATACCATGTGACGTCACGCTGGGTTCCGGTGGG
>Ga0065711_1031534_pt1 | contig 29409 bp, 13 predicted proteins | sample Hoacrofraction12_FD_59098 | JGI IMG/M metagenome (GOLD analysis project Ga0065711, IMG submission 59098) | Hoatzin crop microbial communities from Cojedes, Venezuela - Epithelial fraction 12 v2 (version 2) | ecosystem: Host-associated > Birds > Digestive system > Esophagus > Crop | place... | reverse complement strand
AGTCCAACCCTCCTGCCGAAGCAGGGTCACCTACAGCAGGCTGCACAGGACCTTGTCCAGACGGGTCTTGAATATCTCCAGAGAAGGAGACTCCACAACCTCCCTGGGCAGCCTGTTCCAGTGCTCTGTCACCCTCAGAGGGAAGAAGTTCTTCCTCATGTTCAGGTGGAACTTCCTGTGCTTCAGCTTGTGCCCTTTGCCCCTTGTCCTGTTGCTGGGCACCACTGAAAAGAACTTGGCCCCATCCTCCTGACACCCACCCTTAAGATATTTATGAGCATTTATAAGGTCCCCAGTCCTCAGTAATTTGCTTATGATGAACTTCAGTAGTCAAAGTTAAGAATATTAGAAGAGCAGTTCGGTCTTCAAGTATTACCATAGACCACTGACTAGTTTTTATAACATATTTCATCAGAGTTTTGTTTGTGCCTGAAACTGTATATTCAAAAAGGATTCATCCTTATAACCGTGGGGATTTTTTCACCCATAGTCGTCACTGAAGTCCTGCTGGGTTTTCCCCCTTATGAAAATACACGTTATAAAATGTATATTAAAATGGCTTTTTTCCACCATAAAAATCTGGGCACAAGGGTATATCTACAACCAGAATGATAATTAAAATATTAGAGTTTTGTTACAGGCTCTATTCCCCCTTCCCACCTCTTATTTAGTTTTGTTTACTTCAGAGGAATTGTTCACAGAATAAAATATTCTTCCATCTAGAGAGATATATTGGATAACTGATACCTGTTAGAAATAAACATTTAGAGATATGAGTAATTTAATACAGATCAATATTCTGTAGTGACCTCAACAAGCCAAATTATTATTTGAATGGACAGTTCATAGTGAGGACTGAAGTGACAAATGCTTAAAATCTCTTGGGGGAACAGGTGAATTAGGTCTAGTGATATGTCTGAAATAAATGTGTTTGCGGGACAGTTCCATTTCTGAGAAACTTAATTGTTTTATTCAGCTGTTCTTGTGTGTTTTCCTGGTATTAAATACGGGTAACGTTAACCAGAGCAGAACTAGTGTAAAAAGCAGTTGGCAAATCAAAAAATGTCATTAGTGTTCTAAAAATGTGAATTAATAACAAAAGAATTATCTGCAGCTTCTAACTACGTACAGCGTTACAGTATAGCTGTTGCTTTATAAATATGAATCTGTATTAACATATTTTGAAGCTACGTGGTTCACAATGTTCAGTTGCATACAAGGCAGTGTTTATTTGGAACAGATTAAAAACTGTGTAAAATATATCCCATTTAACATTTTACTTCTGTAGAATTGTGTTTACTTTTTTAGAAAGGAAGGTAGCAATGGTGTTTTATTTAATATTTATGGTTAAAGCAAATTTTTTGTGAGTAGAGATGATATCAAACCTGTATTTTTCATGTTTATCCTTTGAACTGTGCTACACTTTTCCCCATGACATGAGAGTCCAGCCAGGAAGGTACCAATCACGCACTGCAGCTGTCTGCAGCAGCCCTTGTGTCTGCTGGTGCTGCAGTTCCAGACCAGCAGACTGCGTCACAGCGGAGCCCCGTATGCCTTCCGTGAACAGCGTCGCCAGTTTGGGTCTCCCTCCTCTGCTCAGTCATTCCTCTCCCTGAAATTACATCAGCTTAATGTCTTTGAAATTGTCTCTAAAATTTATGGACGTTTACTGAAAGATTAAAAAATTATTAAGAGGTGAATGGCAATGAGACCATTGTATAAGCCTTGTTTCTTTAGGAAACCTCGGAAATCAACAAAACTCCCTAGACTAGAGATGAAATGTTTTTGTGAGGTACTAATGTAAAATTTATTTCAGATGGGCTGTTAAGAATGCTTTAATTAATGTTTTTGTTTGTTGTTTTTATGACCAAGTCTTGCACACTCGGTCATATATTTTTTGTGTATTTAAAAAAAACTTACCATGTTTACCTCGTAGTATATTTTAAAATCATTTCTTGAAACTGTATGGAGTGGGTTCCACAAAATGACGATAATTTTGAATACCGTAGCATTCAATAGTGAAGTGACTGGGGAGGTGGTCTGTTTGCTGGCATCCCTTCCAAACTGCTGTGTTGCTCTGACAATTTGTTGCTGTTGCTGAAAGCAATACTTCTTGCAGGATAAAACAGCATGGTCAGTTTTGATTAGGAAATTCTGTGATATTCCCAGAAGTGCTGCTTTGCAGAGATACGGTGCCGAATGTTTTGGTAATTTAAAGTAAGTGCAACCCCCACTAAGTAACTGGAACTGCACAGAATGTAAATCATGGAAGAAGTTTTCTTGTTATGATGTCTCAGTGTGGAACGAGAGCTTGTGTGAAGGTATATATTTGAATTATTTTAGAACTTTTGATTTTAAGTAATGCTTACTATTTATGCTATTTAAGGTAAGACGTGATATTTTATAATATTTTGCATAAAATGTTATATATGCTGCACAAAAAGCACCACATTCACTATTCTAAATGGGAACAGCCCTTTTTTTATTGTTTCACGTGTAAATGTGAAACTGGATTAAAAGTATTCACTTTTCTTTTTATCTGTGTAAGTCTCAGACAGTTTGGATCCTGGATGCCATGAGTGTCAGACCTGGAGGTTCCCCAAGGCAGAAACTCTTGAAGGATTCCTTAGCAGCAAAAGAACTTCAGACCATGGAGAAACACCTAGCTGGTAGGTATGGGAGCATGGGATCCTAAAACACCTAGCCGTACTCACCCACCTAGCTCTGCCAATATTTTAGACAAAGAAGAGAATTATCTATCTCACATCCTGATGAAAACAGATAAAAACTTTATACTTCCCTTTTTCTTCATTGAAGAGAAAGCACAGTTACTGTTCTGTTTGTAGATGTAATGAACTTTCCTGTAATTACGGTATATACAGTAATAAACAGTGTTAAATATATTGCAGTCTGACAGCTTAATAACACACCTTTTTTTTAATTTTTGCATTTCACTATGACTTATGCAATAAGGAGGTACTGATGCTTCATCTGCAGTTAAGTAGTCTTTAGAAAAAGCTGCAGTGGAACTTTAGCTTGAGAATAGATTGCTTTGCAGGAGAAGCCCACCTTGTTCATGAGACTCCTGGCTGAGTAAAGTCTGTTAACTTGCATGCAGTGGAAAATCTGCAACATCTTTGATGGTGTAACCATTTCTAAAAGGTCAAAACACACCCCCTTTTTTCCGTGAAAATGTGTTTCAGAGCTCTATAAGAATTAGTGAGGGATATCCTAGGATATAGTTTGCAATTTGTGGTTCTTTGTAGTCAACATTTTCTATCTTCAGCTTTAGTCATAAGGTATAACGTAGACTTGTAGCATGGTGGTCCTATATTATGCATGCTATTTGTCCTATGGTAAAAGCTGAGCTTCATGGGCCAACTCTGTGTAATGCAGAACTGGAACATAAAGACTGTATATGTAAGTTGGAGGGAGAAATAAAATTTATCTGACCTTTCTTTCAAGTCATACAGAGTGAGGCAGAGAACTTACCGCTGTCAGTGTGATTTTCTAAAAGACTTTGGATATTTATCCTACCAATAATACTGATGTGAAAGGCTTGGGACCTGTATCCTCTTTAGAAAGAGGTACAGCTGGTGTACTTCTGTCTAGGGCTGTTGCAGCTGAAGTCAAGGCAGAAGACAAAGCTATGAGGACAATGAGGAACGCTCTTCAGAAAATGTTTTTGCTCGTAATGGAGCAAGAGCTAAAAATTGTATCTACAAATGACGATCTTTTAGACAGTTTTTGTTTCTGAGAACAGAGATACTGTCATTCAATTTCTTTGACAGGTTCAAGTCACTGTAGCTATTGGAGATGTAGCCACTGCCAAACTAGACTGAAAAACCATGAGCCCTCTCTCCAAGCTGAAACTGCCAGGACCATGTAGTGGGAACCAGCAGACCAGCAGGCCAAGCTGTGGTGATCAGGTTTCTGTGGCATAGCCGGAACCTAAGTACCCCAGGGGCCTCTGCCATTGAGGTAGCACTTGCCCTCCCCTTGTGTTGCTGCAGTTGTCACTTAGAGGGGTCTGGTGAAGGTCTCCCTGCTTTGAGTTATGTCCTAGCTGGTCACACTTCCGTGGCTGTACGCGCTGTTCTTGTATGCAGTATGCTCTGCAACATGCAGTTCCTTTAGATCTCCCTTGACAAAGCTGACAGTAATAACTACCATTTTCAATAGAATATAGAATTTTAAACACTTAATTGATTATAAGCTAACTAGCTACAGTCACTTAGTCTGTGAGATTCAGTCTGCTATTGTGTGACCTACAAGTTCTTCTCTCTCACATTAACGCTGTTGTCATTTGGCTTTGGGCTGTTATTTTAGTAACGCTGTAACATGGGTTTCAGTCATTACACCTTTCAGTAATTTTTGTCTGCCTGAGAAATTCACAAGAAAACAGCCCAATTATTAGACATTGGACTCTTGTATTCCTAATAATTCATGTCCTGTTATAACACCAGTGCTGCCTGAGAGAATTACTCCGCTCAAGCATAACATAATTTCCGTGAAGAATCAGCTCAGAGGACCTCAGATAATGATGCTGTCATTTTGCTTAGGCTTATTTGTCTCATACATTTGCAAAAGCTCAAGTGTCTCTGATATCAGCAAGTCTCCTTGTTTGAGTTCTCTTACAAAGCACACTGGAACCTGTTAATTCTACTCAACACTAGGCAGTCATTTAGATGCCTGAATTATGATTTGGATTACCTGTGTAATGATGAGATGTGGTCCCTGTCTCAGATACACTTTCTTAAGGAGCCTTGCTTTCTCTTATGGACTATGCACTGGATAAAACTCACTCCTAGCATAGGGCACAATTTGGTGCCTGTGCCTAAATTAGGGACTAGCACCAACTGCCAGCAACTGCCTCAGTGCCTTCATATATGAAAGCAGCATTTTTGAAAAATCAGATATTGAAGCAATCAGTTTTCCTTCTTTACATATGGCTCGTAATACTTTTTTCTAAGATGCACTTTTATGTTACTGTGGCTGTTTTATATCACACGCAATTGGAGAATATATATTTTTTTGGTAGTTAATTCCAGCAGCTTTCCAATTGGCTTTGTTACACTGTTGTGTGGTCAATATATACTTCTGAAATATATTTTATTACAAGAAGAACTGTTAAATGCATAAACAGATTGTAAGCGCATTATGAATCATATCCTTATTCTGGTGTTTTGATATGAAAGTAAAATGCCTTTGTGTTGCTCTGTTGCCTGCATTTTATTTTCCTTTAAATGACATTGACAAGGGATTTAAAAAATCCGAAGTCATAATTCTATTCTTGTATTTACTGTGGATCAGATAATACTGTAAAGGTGGAGATGTGTGATTTTTTTTTTTCTTTCTAGTTGAAAAGCGGATAGTGAGGCAAAATCAAAAAGAGAATGTGTGCTGAATAAAGCTGAATAATTACAGTATGGAAACATGTTAAATATGTGGATAAATGATTGGAATAATTGGTGTATCTTCAGGCTTGATTACCATATGGAATTAAGGAAACATAAGCCAGAGTAAAATGTTTATTTAACTCTTACTAAATCATTCAATATTCAGATAGTTCCTTAGCTTATTGAATCATCACAGGGAAGACAGAGGTCTGTAATTTTGCAAAGACATAGGCCAAGCTGAATCTTTAAAAGAACACATTCCTCATTTGGTTTAAATCAGGTAGCCCACGTTGTCATTTGTTGGCCCCTGAATTTATGCCAAGCATCTTACAAGTTCCAAAGTGATTTGTACTGATTTTTTTAAAAATAAGATGGAAGAGTACTTCAAGACATAATTATCCTCACTGCAGCTGAGGATGGCAAGTTTAGCTCACTGCTTGATCTTGGTTTGGTACTAATGAGAACCTGTGCAAAAGCTACAGAAGGTTAACTTTGAAGAAGTGAGAGGGATTTTGATAGGTTGTATTGAATGAAGTGGTAATATTTCATTTCTTTGGGATAGCTGTGTTTGCAGTAAATCGAATGTAAATAAACTTTGAGGATATGCTTGCTAAACATTTCAGCTGTTAATTCTGATGCCTTATATTTTAAAGGTGAATAGATTTTCTCTGCACAGCTTCAGGTTGTCACCTACATTGGAGAAAATCAATAAGAATTTTAAACCAGAGAGAAACAGAATTAGTTCCTTTCTTTCTTTCTTTCTTTCTTTTCTTTTTTGTTTGTGTGTGTGTGCACAGATATTGAGAAGGACCTAGCACTATGGGAAGAAGCAAGGCTCTCAAGAAGCCCTAGTATCCAACAGCATAGTTTAGTTACATCTGACCATCAAGGCAGTCTTCAGACTACACAGGGCCAAAATCTGAGGCCTCAAGTGCCAGCTCTGATGGGGAAGAACATTCAGCTCCAAGGAAACAAATCACCACCGCTGCCCACTAACAGCAGAACACAGGTCTCCAGTGTTGCAAACAGTAGGCCTCCAACACCCAGTGCACAAGCCAACAGGCCACCAACTCCATCAACTCCAGGGAGCAGACCTGTGACCCCAAATAGCTTACTGTCACGGCCTCTTACCCCTAGCAACCAAGGAAATAGGGAAAACATCATTAGTATGCAAAGAAGCAGATCTTTGACATCTAAGAGCCAAATGGGGAGGACCCTCAGCGCTGCTTCAGGGCTCTCTGTGCAAATGAGTGGAGACATTGTTGGAACTGTCACTACTCAGAGAAGCAGTTTATCAGAAGTAAGATTCTCAATTTAATGTTTTTGCTGTGTTAAAGAGCTGCTATAACGTGAAGACTAGATTGTTTTATGTTGAAGTAACATCAGTATACGTAACGTAACTTACTACTCTAAAAAAAAAATTGTAACGATGAGAAAATTGGCAAGGAAATACTGCTCTGCTTTGAGAGGTACTGATTAGAGAATGTCAGGTTTATAACAGAAATCATATTGAAACACTCGTGCCCCCCAAATTTTCCATGAGCTCTGTGGGGTTTTACCTGCATGATGCTTAGCAGTTTTATTAGCCTTACAGTTTCTAAGAGGTGCATACCTCTGGAATATTAAACACAGCTTTATCTTATCTTTATGATTCTGGGGTATTTTTTTTCTGCTGCACTGGCAGTGCATAAGATTTCCTTGGTCTGCTTTTTCTTTCGTTTTTTGGACACATTGGAATGCTTAGTTAGGCATTGCTGAACGGACAAATTTTCCAAAACAGAAAACTGAACTGCAATGAGAAAATGTCCAACGTCGTTGAATCACTGTCTAGTACTATGTGCATGTTGACTAGGCTGATTCAGAGCATAAAATCTTCCTGTCCCATATTAATGGCTTTTACAGGGTTAGTCTTTGTTTAAAACGAAACAAAGCACAAAGTTAAAGTACCTTGTAAATTTTGAGTGGGATTCTCCTCTGCTAACCTTAGCTGCCTTAAAGATAACTTTAGTGTGTAGGCAGTGGAAATAAAAACACCTGTGAAAGAATAGCCCTGCTGTCTATCTCAGATACATGCCTTATAAAGGTGAGTTTTTTCTCAGGAAATGCCAGTCCTTCTGTACTGACTTGAGAAGGACTTATATGTCTAGATTGCTAATTTTCTAATGGTGGAAGAAGTCAGTTCCCACTGTTTATTACCAATCGCTTTGTAATCCATTTGTCAAAGCCCGGAGAGCTTTTCTCCAAGACTGAAAAAAGTATCATGCCTTTAGATAATTCTTTCTCAGAAGTGTAATTTGTTTTAAAAATCTGTTGGGTATGACACTTGACACAATGTATTATCAGTCTATTGACTTCTTAAAAAAATTAGAAAATGTTGTTTATAATAATGTTGCTTAGAGATGCTTGTAGGAAAATTAGAAATTTGATACTTAGTATAATCTTACAAAGAAGTCTATGGCATTCATTGTTTATTATGAAAGTAAGGAAATGAGGCACAGATAACTCTAAAACTAAAGAATTTGAGGAGGAAATCTTACTTAAATTTGGTGGTGAAAAAAATCCTCATTTTGGTGTTTGAATGGCAGTGCACTAAACCCATCACTCGAGCTACTTCACCTAGAACTGGATCTCCAACTTAAAGACATAAGGGCTGAAGGTAACTACACTTCTGTTGAAAGTATCTTCACTGACAGTTGATATATTTTCAAACCAGAAGTTTTCCATGGGAAAAAAATATGCAATTGTAACAAATTTCTTTCTTGACAAACAAAAACCTTTGTCTCCTGTTTTGAGGAGTGGGTGTGTTTGAGTGTTGGAGTTTTCTTGTATACCAGAAAATGAGAAATGAAAGTCATGTTATAACTAAAAATATTCAGAAGAAATGAAGGGTTTAATTGTTTCCCACTAAACACTTCACTCCTCTTTTTCTTTGGTGCTTTTTAAGCAGTCCTGTTCTTAACTGATACATAGTCATGGGATGCCAACTAGAATTATTATATAGGCTCCTGAAAGTGCCCTGTAATGAGCACTGCGTCTCCACCAAGGGACATCCAGTCTGCCCATCACTTCTGATCTTTCCTGTAACAAGGCTGGCAATTAAAAATGCTTTCTTCCACAGCCTTTCTGTAGTTATAGTAATAATAATCATGAGTCCCATTTAATTTGCCTTGACTTGTTATTTCTGTTTGCCAAATCCCAAGCTTAGCTGATAGCTCTTACAAAAAGTGTCCTGTTATAATTTTAATATATGTATGTATATGTCTCAAGAACTTTAAGAAATGAGCAATGCTATTAACCTGTTCTACAGTTAGAACAGCATGTCCAGTTTCAATTCAGCAAGCCCACTGTAAAGCTGGTGTTAAATCTTAGCATTTCTATGCAGGATACTATCCTCTGTTATAATCCTTCCTTGAAGTGACAAATTCTTTTCTTTCTCTTTGCTCACTGGGTACAATAGTATTATGGCTGCTAGTCACCCAGCTCAAACCCTGTTTATCCTTTCCTGACACGCACAAGTGACCTTTGACTTAATGGAAACTCATCTTGGGACTAGCTCTGCTTCCAAGGAGAAAACTGCTCATATGACACATTCATACTGAAGACCCTCCTCTGCCGACCTGTAAAGTCCCTCAGATGTCAGAAAGTAGCTGATGGAGGTCTGGCCAGCTTGCCACTCCCAGCCCCATCTGTGGAGTGTTAGGTTAGAAGCTTTGGGAGCTCTTTTAAGCTGTCGTTGCCCACTGAAGTTCCAGGTCACTGAGAGAAGTGGGTTTAGACAGAACATAGCCCGGAAGTATCACTGTTCAGTAACATTTTTTGCTCTGTTAGAGGTGTCCCCCTATTTGTGGCTCTGAGATTTCATTCTCTTGTGTCACCGCATCTCTCTGACCGTGAAGACAAATTTTTAAAAGTCAAAGGTGGCCTGGGGTAGGAGAAGAACAACAAAGTTGTCTTTCTTTGTACTTCTACAGATCACAAACATAAAAAACTCAAGGCTGATACTGTAAATTGTTTGCAACTTTCATTGTAGGTTTTGTATCATCTTCCTGTATAAAAATAATAAAATAAAAGAAGGGAAATTGCCTATATTCTTCTTAGCCTTATGGTGTGGACTGGAATTTTCCACTAGATGTGAATTCACTGTGGTTATATTGCCAATCCTATAGAAGATACTATTATAAAATTTTACAAATAATTCTTCTTCCTTACCCTTAGGTGGTGTTGATGGAATTAACCAGTACAAAGCTGATATATATTTGATGAGAATAAGTCAGTTGAAAAGGATATGATTACTGGCTACCAGGAGCGTGTTTTTACCATAAGGAGCCTGAATTAAATAATTCAGAATCTGTGTATGTTTACACTTTGTGCTGTCACTTGTTTATTTATCGGCAATTTTAACATAACTCTCAATGCCTTCTGTACACTTCCTAGTTTGTAATGTGTTTCAGGGTAACATAACAAGTCTAAAATAGAAAAATACTACTAATAAATACAATTCAGAATTGTTCTTAGTTTTAGTAAAGTTCATGCTGTAGCTCAGGTTGGTTTAATCTTGGTGTAGCACAAATCTTAAATGATTTTGCAAGTACTTAACATATCAGCTGTTAAGAATGTTTTGGGGTTTTTTTTAACGCTCCAGACTTAAAATGATCTGAGATTTTGTGGACAATTTCTGCCTCTTGGCACACACAATATTGCAAAGTTCTAACAGGTGTGTTTTATTATCAGCTCTGTTCAAGGCTGAATTGAATTATAGCAAAGAAAGGCTACCTAGAGAAATAGTTTTATTATCTTTATAAAACTAATAAATCAGGGTTGCAAATCCTTTGGCAGAGATACTTTTATACATTTACCTTATCCATTGGTGTTTTGTGTAAATTCACAAAGGAATGTTGAATCCTGCTTATCTCTTTAGGATGGATTCCATTAAAGTGACAAAATTCTGTGATAATTATCAACAGCTGTTGAGATGAAAATACTACTAACTCCCTTGTTTGCCATTTCATTTTCTGAACACTTGAAATTTTACAATCACTTTATTTATCCAGCTAGTTTAAAGTGTTATTCAGTAATCTGTAATGGTCTGTCATTGCTAACAGCGGGAATTTCAGCTTCTTTGAATATAGCATTGTACTAATGCAAGTTTTCCTCCGACTTACTGGAGTATAGAGCACAACTTGATGTGTTAAGGACTCTTTTTGGTCAGATAGTTCTATTCTGCTCTGCTGCCTGGCTTTGTTCTTCGCTCTGGATTTGGAAAATTAAAAATCGCACTGATCATCATGAGAGACACTCACTTCTACATCAAGAATCCTGTTCCATGAACCAAAACACTTTGCCCAGCTCAGTGCTGTGGTCAGCAACCTTCTTGGACACTGAGCAGGTCTGCAGTGGCAATGCATGTGTAAGGCCTGGTGCTCCTGCCTGAGCTTCGTGTTGGGCCATTGCAGCAGCCTTGGTGGGGTTTTTAACAGGTTACTAACAGAATTAGTAATTTAATCCCCATGAGTTTGATCTTGATTGAACAGCCTTCTGTCCCCAAGAACTGGTTTAGAGTAGCCTGGTTTTTGTTTCTAAACCAGATAGCCAAACAAAAAGAATGATGCTGTATAGCTGTGCAATACAATTTAACTTTGAGTAAATAGATTCTGGTTTTCAGCTGGTGTCAAAGAAGACCAGACTATTTCCCACCCCCACCCCCCCTTTTTTTCTAAGGTACTTACAAGAATCTGGCCAGTAATTTTATATCTGGCCAATGTTTAAGTTCTCTTTTAGAGACTAGGCTTGCATGTTTGTACGGCTTTTGAAAATGAAACTATGCATTCCAGTCTCATCTCTCACCTTGAATATTGCAAAGGAACTTGTCAGAGTATTTTATATGTCTGTGTGTACACGTGCTCACATACTTACGGTGGGGTGTGTGTATGGAAAAATATTTTTGTATACATACAGATACACATTATATAAAAAAGGAGGCAATTGTGAAACATTTTAAAAAGCGTATATTCAGCCGTGTATGGATTTTTAACCGTGTAAAACATTTATATTTTGATACATAAGGTTTTATGGTATCTTGGAGACAAAAGTTTCCATAGCATTTTTCCTTCCTAGGCTTTCTCCCTCTCCAGTGAAATCATAGGTTCTAAATCAAGTTTCAGGTCCTTGTTCTGGCTAGATTGGAGACAGTGAAAGTTCTGACAAACCAAAGCCTTACTAAGCAAATCATGCATGACATGTCTACTCATAGTCCAAAAACTGCAGGGACAGATGGAATATCTGCATGAAGATTTTGTTCTGTGCTGCTGCATTTCTAAGATGAGTATGTATGTATCTGTGGCTACAGCAGATGAATAGCTAAAGAGACCTTTTTTTTCAGAATAGGTAAATAAATAAGAATTAAAAAAAAAATTCTAGGGTTTAAATAAAAAAACTTAAATAAAAAATATTAATAAATAAAAAACCATTCTACATTCTGGTTTTATTTCACAGTAAGATTTTTTTTTTTTATTAACGGCTTTCTCTGCTCTAGTTAATTGAGGCTAGAGTCTTTGCTGCAGTCTCAGTTTATATAGAACCATTCTCTGTCACTTTATCTAAAATAGATCTGTTTGTGGCAGGATGAATCCTTACAATAGCTTCAGCTTGCTCATCAACCTTGGATATTGCCGAGTGACACAGAAAGTGAAGGAGTGGAAGCTGACCAAGACATATGTAAGTATATTTGTTAGGACCAGATAATATGTCAAAAACCCTCAAACTTTTAACTTCTTTTTTTTTTTATATTGTCAAATCCTGTGAAGATGTCATGCCTGCTCACAGGAGCTTTTCTCATGAGTACCAATTACTCATTTGTTTGAGGGCTGAATGTTACAGGATTGATTAATGTAAGCTTTCCTACAGTCACTGAACAATGACAAAATGATCACAGGCCACAGTTTACTTAGCTAAGTGAAGCAATTTGTCCTGATGGGTCGAAGTAGCTGTTCCAGAGGATCAGCGTGAAGTTGAAATAGTTACTCTGTTTAGTAAATCTATATTGCCCAGCAAAAAAACCCACAAAGCACCCCAGCAGCTCTGTAAAGTAGAGCCTTCCTCCTCAGGCCTCTATTATCTCTATTTTGCCTGCATTGTTTTGAATTCCTGTGCATGAAAAAAAATTCTTAACCACATAAGTAATCCTTAATATCCTACACTCTTTGAAGCAGTTGTCTAATCATGAAAGCAAAGGTCAGCAGGATCATAAACTAAATGACAGAGCACGTAACATGACATAAATAGCAATACATTCAAACTGTAGCAAGTTCTATCTGCCCACAAGGTAAATAATCTTGCTGAAAATATTAAATGTTTTGCATTTTATTTTTTAATTCACAGTAATTTTGTGACTTGCAAGGGTGAATACGCAAACTATTTCCTAACATATTTTAGGTGATATGCTTCAAAGGAACAGATGATTTACTCGGTGTGTTTAGAAAACTTAATATATTGAACTAGAGCTGCTTTAAACATGCAGAGTTAAAATAAGAAAAACCCAGTTTCTTCACAGAATGGAACAGTTGTGTAAGGGATTAATAATAATAATGCCCGATAAAGAATACATTTTTAAATTAGTCCACTAAAAAAAATAAGAGTTTTCTGTTCATATACCAGTTTCATAAATCCATTTGTAGCCCAGGGTTTGACTAAGAAATTTCAATTTACGTAGTGAGATACTGAAGAGCATATGTCAGTTTTCTGAACACTAGTACAGTGTTAAAATGAAGTTCTGTATGTCCAGCTGATTTTAGTCCAAAGCCAGCAAGTCTGGTTTGACTTGTACCTGAACCTTTCACTTATCTTTGGGCTGAAGCTCACCTGAGGTGGCCAAAGGGAGAGCCTGGTACCTGCCTTTTCTGTGCATGTGATTTTTCCTCTGTATTTTCTGTAATGAAATTACAGTCCCACAAACATTGGTGGGACTGGCTGCACACACATAGACTGGTGCTAGGTATGTGATTAGGGAGACTGATGTTTCAGGACGCATCAGATTCACAGCATGGTTCTTTTAAAGCTGCTGTACCTGAATTGCATGGGTGTGGAGACTTCTGAGCATCCAAGATCCTGTGCTATAAGATTCCAAGAATCCTGGTAGGTCATTGTCACTGCCCAGTATGACACAGTGGTAAATTATAGATAAAAAGTTTCAGTCCTACCACCATATCAGTAGGGATGATAGCTCCCTAACTAATAACAAATTTTTTTCCTGGATCTGATGGCACCTAGAACAGAAAAGGTAAAGGAGGTAGCTGTATACTATAGTTTCTGCCCGAAAGTTAAAGGCTGTTATTAAGGACATTGTCCAAATGCCTCTCAAACATTGACAATCTTGGGGCATCAACCGCCTCTCCAGGAAGCCTGTTCCAGAGTTTGACCACCATCCTGTTATTAACGAAATACTTCCTAATGTCCAGTGTGAACCTCCCCTGGCACAGCTTTGCACCATTCCCATGCATCCGATCACTGGATCCAGGGAGAAGAGATCAGCATCTCCCTCCACTTCCTCTCCTCAGGAAGGGATCATCCCTTCTTTTCTCCAAACTAGACAAACCCAAATAGCTGCTCCTCCTAGTGCTTTTCTTCTAGCCCTTTCACCAGCTTTATTGCCCTCCTCTGGATGCACTGAAAGACCTTAACACCCTTCTTAAATTGTGAGGCCCAGAACTGCACACAGTACTGCAGGTGAGGCTGTACCAACGCTGAATACAGCGGGATAACCACCTCTTGTCACCAGCTGGTCATGCTGTGTTTGATGCACCCCAGGGTGGGGTTTGCCCTCGTGGCTGCCAGGGCTCGCTGCTGACTCCTATGGAGCTTGCTGTCAGCCAGCACCCCCAGATCCCTTTCTGCAGGGCTGCCCTCCAGCCACTCCTCTCCCCATTTATACTTGTGTCTGGTGTTACTCCATCCCAGGTGCAGGATCTGGCACTTGGACTGGTTAAATTTCATCCCATTAATCACTGCCCAACAGTCCAATCTACCTAGATGCCTCTGCAAGGCATATTGTCCCTCAAGACAGTCATAAGCACCTCTCAGTTGGGTATCATCAGCAATCTTGCTAATGGTGCATTTAACTCCTGCATCCAGATCGTTGATATATCTACTGAACAGAACTGGCCCCAGACTTGAACCCTGAGGAACGCCACTGGCCAGATGTAGCCCCTTCACTACAACTGTTGGAGCTCTGTGCTTCAGGCGGTTCTTCACCCAGTGCACTGTGATCCTGCTCATCCCGTGGTTGGACAACTTGTCCAGAAGGGACAGTATCAAAAGTCTTACTAAAGTCCAAAAAAACTACATCCACCGCCTTCCCTTCATGCACTATGACTTTATCATAGAAGGCTATCATGTTGGTTAAACAGAATTTTCCCTTTCTCAGTTGACTGTGCAGTTAACTGCAGTGTAGTTAACTGCTGAGCACTTTACAGTAGGTCAGTGTTTCTACTAATACAACTAAAGGAGTAGAACAAAAATGTTTGATCAAAGCATACTTTCTGTATCTGAAGTCTCATAACGATAAATGTTATTAAAAATAGCAGTAATAATGTTATAATCCCCATCTGAGGTTATATACTAGTATCATTGGGAAGCAGAAAGTGCAGTGCTGCCGCTGCTGACAAAGAGAAGCTGCCAATTCCCAGTTGTAAAGTGGAGAATCAGTGAGGGTCTTGGCAGACTTGCTGATGCCAGTGCTTGCAGGCAGTGCAGCTGGCAAGATTACACAACATTTTTCACCCTAAAATTAATGAATCTGTGTGGATGTTGTGTGTGTGATTTAATGTTGAGGAGGCCCAGGAGTTCATAATTTATGAGTTTAAGCAGAAGAGCTGCAAAATTAATCTTTACAACAGCAACACCTGTTCTTTGACTTAGCTTTTAATAAATTATATATGGATAATATTTAGCACATTCTTTGACTACTTTGAGATAATAGCAGCCAGGTGTAAGGCTAGTTTTTGGTAGTGGGAAGACTAACAATGCAAAAAGAGAAACTGTGTGAGTCACCTTGAGCTATTCTAAATGAATACCTTCTGGTTAGTGTTCTACAGAAAAAGAATGAAAAAATTGGGGCTTAACAGTTTCAAATGTAGTCAGATGCAAGAGATTTAAGAAGCTATTTTCAAAGCCAATGATAGGTGAACAGAATTGCGTCACTTTGGCATCCCAACATCTCCCAGCAAACATCATTTGCAAAATACACACAACAGCGCACACCTGGTCTTATGGAAATGAGATCTAGGTTCTCAGTTTTTGTAAGTCAGACTTCACTTTATAAATCCTTCAGGCTCTCTGACAACATTTTAAAGATTTATCCTTATCAGCAAGATCCAAAGAAAACTGGAAGTCAATCATTTTTTAAAGCTTTGTACCAACTACGACAAAATTTGAAATCAAATAGGTACTCATATAAAAGAATATAAATGATTACAGCCTAAAAGATTTATTATGTTAAAGAAGGAAAGAAAAACATTTTTAAGAGGCATAGTTGATTTTTTTAGCATATCCTCTCCTGCTTCCTCTTTATGTGCTTAATTAAGTTTGTGGCCATATGTCAGAGAGAGAGGTAGGTGTGTAACTATTTACTCTTGTAATGTAAATTTTGTTTTTAAAAATTAGGAACCAACAAATGCTTTTTTAATAACTACTGTAATTTAGTAGCTAAATCTCTTCTACTTGCTACATGTGTTCTCCTGTGATACTCTGTACACACACAGCAAAGAGAAGTGAAAATGGCCAAGGCAATGTGATCCAAAATCAAGGGTTGGTGGTTCTTTTTTGGTTTTAGTGTCACTAAAAAGCCTGTAGACGGAGCCTCAAGTCTCTTCCTCCTCAGCTGTCATTCTGAAGACAGTTCCCCATTATTACCCATAGTAGTTTGCTTGTGTGCTGATTCTTTGCGAAGAGTTTTCAGAGGATGCATAGAGATCTTTCTTGGAAAGAGGAGGGATCTGGAGAAAATATTTACCACTTCCACAATACTTCAGTTTGGTGGTAGTTCTTTGAGCTGGCCAAAACAATTTTCTTCTTCGTAGGGTGCGGATGCAAGGAAACAGAAAGGCTGCATCTACAGCCATCAGAGCATTTCTTAGCTGGCTTTGATGAGAAGAAATTCCTACTTTCAGGGGACTGGCAAGAGCCAGCTTGAATTTTCCATTGACAACAGGTCCTACAAAGACTGTTGGTTGGAAATTTCTAATGCATCACTACCTTCCAAGAATCTTGAAAGGACAGTCTTTTGGTGTAATTTGACCTACTATCTGTATTCCTGGCATGGATTTAGTGCCCAAAAGCCCATGTCTGTTTTCTTGGGTGCCTAACTCAAGAAGTAACCCACACAGCAGATCTCCCCAGGTCTCAAAACCTTGGACACAGAGGCTCACTACCTGCAGTCAGTCCCATTTAGCAGGTGTACATGATAGGTGACTAACACAGACTCTTAATGAGCTTGCTACTTGGTTAATCCATATTAAATATATGTGTAGATACATTCCTTTGCCCTAATCCTCTTAAGGCATGTCAGTTCCTGCAGCCAGTGGCACACTCAGTGGTGTGGCTATGATCACTTCATGCTAACTTCAGCTTGCCAACAGCAGCACTAGATGCTGATTTCTAGCTTGGGTGATCTGGGACAAGGCTTGAACTCTCACCTACTGACCTGTGGCAAGAAACTTCAATGTTTTGCCACTATACATCTGCAAACTCTTTTGTAAGGTTTGCAGTGGCAGGTCTACTGCTGATAAATCAAAGCTGATTGTTGGGAAAAAGTGGGATTTCCACTCCATTCATTCTTGTGCTGGTCTTGAAACTCTGCAGTCAAAGACATTCTACTGGTGACTTCAACGGGTATTAAAGAAAACCTTCATTCTCCCATTCTGCACAACTATCCACCTAGGAAAAAGACCCAAAGAATGAAAGACAGTTTATTGTACAATCAAAAATTTCAGACTGCCTTCCAGTAAAATTCCAAACCATACAAAATTTGTCAGTGGGTAAAATTTCTCACACTGAGCAAATTCACATTGCTGAATAGTTAGTTTTTCTTAATAATGAAAATAAGTGTTCCTGAATTTCTAAGATTCCTGAATTGCTTGATCAGATTTGATGATAAGGAGGAGTTTACTGCTGGACTATGTTTTTGTTGTGAAAGTTTCCTTTTGTTAAAGTACTACTCAGTATGAGTAAGAAGGAGAGAATCAGGCTTAGAGCAGCAACTGTTGATTGCAACCTTCATGAAATTAGCACAAACACATTACATTTCTGTCAGTCAAATTCAGCTATTTGTATTTGTGTTCTGCTCTGATGGAGTATAGCAGTACTGGAAATACCTCTTTCAGCGGGTATGATTTAGGGCAAGGCTAGACTTGGTTTCTCTAGCGAATAAGGTAGTTATGAGGCATTGCTCAAACTAATTAGTCAATTATATGTACGATTAATAAGAACATAATATTTATAGTTGGAAATTTTTCTCAGTGAATAGTAAATTCATTATACATATGTGCTTTTTTGTCCCAAAAGTGAACTGGGGTTGAACTTCTGGGAGACCTTAATTCCAAAATCTTCTGGAGAAACTTATTGGTATCTTTCTTTTATTTAATATTTTAAGAGTTAGTAATATAAACTGAAGTAAAGAAGTCATATTGCCCCATCCCACATAAACTTTCTAAGAAATGGCTTTTGTCTTCTTGGGGTGTGAGTCATTTCCCAAATTTGTCCAGTGTGTAATTATGTTTGTTAAAGAAGATGTGTTGTATCTCATTCTCCTGCTAGTGGCTTAGGTATGTACTTAGCTTGAGACAGTTCTATGTCCACTTCAGAAATGGAATACCAGTAACGATTGCGTTCCTCTAAACAGAATTTCCCCAGGCCTGTTGGATGGTCTTGGCTGGATGTCTTGTAACACCCATAGCTGAAGCTCCACCATTTCATATAACTGCTTTTAGAGTCTGAAAATGAAAGAAAACTATTTTCTAGCATGGAGAATTGCCCACTTGGATTTAATTATTTATAGATAGCGAAACAAAAGTAGAGATTGGCATTATTTCTACCAGAAGTCAGATGACTGTTGGACAGTGAGGGGAGAGTTCAAATACAACTAGGGAAAGTTGGAACTAGACTCAAGATTCCTATTTTTTGAATGGATGTGCTTAAATCCAAAGCTGACATTATCCCGTTATACTATTAAGGCTTTAGCTTGTGTCTCTGTTTCTACTGAGTAATGTTTGGTTTCGTCTTGGAAAAGTTCATGTTGAACTAAATATTTGGGAGGAGGAGGAGGGAATTTTCCATTGCAGTGAGGAAAAAAATTCTCAAAATTTGTTTCAGTGCAGAAAGATGGTTTTAGTACGGGTTCCAAACCTAAGGATATCTTTTTTCTGCAATTTGCATTATTATGGTAAACTTGGATTCCCAAAGACATTTAATGTAATAAAAAATGACACTGTAATTTAAAAAATGGCATAGAGAATTATCAGGGCACACATTAGGTAAATTAAAAGCTGGCTCACTGAGGAATCAAAAGCTAGAGTTTCTAATGCGAAGATGTAGATGAATGGGGCTCATTAGGGTCTGATGGGTTTGAATAATTTGTGGGAAAGACAAGTTGAAGTTATTAAATGATATGAATCCCGTGGTATAATGGCCACATTCCAGTAAAATGCACTTTATTATAACCAGATGAAATATATTTGAACCAAATAAAATATATCTGGCACCAGAGAAACATATCTGTCTCTGCTCCAGAATAATGAGGCTTTGTCCTGGAAAGCAGTGACCTAATGGATTTAGGATGATTATAGAAGATCATCTCAGTGTGAGCTCTCAGCATAATGCAGTCACAAAGAAGGATGGACCATTCCTTGTGTGCCTAAAAAGTTAAGTAGCAAAGTAATTATTCCACATCATATTGGTAAAAAACTGTGGTTTTGGTGTCTTGCCATTGAGAAAGATTGGAATTACTTGAGATATTTCAGAGGGTGACTAAAAACAACCCAGAGTTTGGGAAACCCTGTTAGGAGTTTGCTTCACCTAAAGGCATTGAACTAGGAACCTCAGAGATGACTTGGTATCTGTAGGTAGACATTTAAATAAAAAAGATTAGACTCATCAAACTGTGACATAAGAAATGAAATGCTATGTCCTAGCAACCAGGAGACTTCATCATTGTAAGCAAAGTTAGGGGAGGCAGTGAACTTGGAGTCAGCACGAGGTAATAGGGCTTTCTAAATGGTAGATGATAGGTAATCCAGCAGGAGATTCTGTGGGCTCTATACAGGTGTACGGAGGTCCAACTATATGATCACAGCAGGATTTTTTGTCTTGGTGTCTATGAATATACTTAGTCATTCTCATAAAGAGCAGTCTGGATGTGCAATTTTGGTTGCTTTCCTGGAGGCTACATGTTAGACATTGATAAAGATGCACATGATATAATGATCATGATTCTACATTTATACTACATGTTTTCTTACAAACCTTTGAAAGCGTGCATAACTGTATGTACGTGTAAGCGCATTTTTGTGATTTTTGTTCTAAGGTTTATTCTGGTGATTGTAAACTGTAAAACTGCCCCCCCCAGTTGTTTTTATTGTAATAATTTAGTCACTGGAATATGAAAATCATTTGCTTGAGAATGCAGGGTGCCTCTGGGTAAAGTAATGGCTGTCCTTAGTGATTAAAAAATACACACCTGGGAAATATAATATATGACAGTTTGGATTAATATTGACCATAACAAAGATATTAATAGAATACTGTCAAACTTTACTGTGCTCTAGATAGTCATAAAAGTCTTTAGATTTCGAAGCACAAAATATTTTAATGCTAATTTTATCTATGTGAATGTCTGGTATTAAATGGCGGTGTATAGAGTAGCAGTGATATAAATATTTTGCTTTTAAAAGATATTAATTTTTTTAATTCAAAAAACCCTTGCAAGTGGAGTTCTAAGCTTTCAGGAAAAATATATTTGCTGTTCTTAATTTTCGAATTCCACAGAGTTCTATGCCTTGTATAAACCACTCTGGATATATATACAGGTAGGTTCCATAGATAAGCATCTTTACTCATCACTAAAAAAACTGGACTAACCTTTATTAGAATTTTGTTCCAAAATAAGAATATAAACATATATTGATTTACATACATCACAATAAAAATACTCCACTAGCTGTATATTGTTATAGTAGGCTATATATACACTGATAAAAGAACTTTGATTTGAATCACAAAGTGTAGTGTGTGTGTTGAAACACAGGCTGGTTAATGTTGTGCTGTTAAAAGATCGGTCTAAAAGGACATAATAAAAAATAGTAAACTTCTAGGAAAGAAAAACTCTTCTCTAATATTAAAGAATTTCACAGAATAAAGTAAGCCAAAGCTTTTACTGATTAATCACTGACAACCAGTTAAGAACGCTGGCCATTATAGAAAAGGTATGTAACTTTTTAATGGGAACGCAGCCTAATTTGTTGCATGTTGATGCAGGAACTTTAATTAAATCACATGATTCGGTTTTGATTATATCAGATTGATCCATCACCTTTTAAGACTTTGCTCTTCCAAAACACTGTTGAGTAAAGGTAGCTCTTTGTGAAGGCGTGCAGTGAACTGAGAAGTGATCTCGTTGAAAAATCTGAGTTAAAAAAATATTTTTAGTCGGGTAATTCAGTCCTGTGTTGTTGTTCAGCCCTGTGGCTTCCCAAAGTTGTGCCGTGTGATTCAGGAGAAGCTATGGAGAATATCTGAGTCTGACAGTGGTGAGCAGAAACTGCTTCAGCTGGCTGTTTGGCTGAAAAATGCTCATGAAGCAATACTCCTAGGGCTTTAGTAACACAAGTGACTATAACCCTATGAAAACTGTTAGGTGCAAAGTCATCCTATGGAACTGCGTCTGGCCTTAGAGGGGCATATCAATGAGCTGTTCGACTGGGGGACTGCTGTACAGACTTTCCAGTTGGAAGTACCAGGCCATTTTATCTGTCCTTCATAGTACAGAGCATTGGAAGGAGCTAGGGACCAAATATACGCTGATGGGCTTATTCTTTTGTGACTTTCTTGATTCCTTCATTTGCCGTGCTAGCTGAGTGCTTTCAGGCCAAGAAGATCTTGCTGCAAACCTATGTGTGCTTTTTATTCCATTTAATTGTCCCAACGTTTTTCAAAAGCTATCAAACCCAGTCATCTTTCACCAGTGCCTTGTGTAGTCATTTACAGCAGTAAAGAAAGAGCACGAAGTAGCCCTGAAGTACTACCAAAGCACATTGGTCGTATTCTACACCTACTTTTCACTTACTTGGTTTGAATGCAAATAACCCCCTGAAGTGCAAGACCCAAGGAGCAGCAAGCCGGGAGTACATCCTTTTGCGTTAAGTAAGTCCTTGAAAGGCTTTTGGCTCGAGAACTGACTGATTGATTCAGCAGAAGGGCCGTATTGCTGCAGAGACCAGAAAAAATGTAGGATGCCAGTCTATAATCCCAGGGTACAAAAATGACCAGGAGGTGAAGGATCTGTGAAAGAAATCTGTTTTCTTTCTTTGGCCCAATATTCTCCAAGCTCTAAAAAAAAATTAACACTCGTTATTGCCCTGTTGCTGTAAATGTGTTTTACAAGGCCGAGATTTCTTCTAAGCCAAAATTGTAGAAATTCCTCTTTGATCATGAAGAGGAAGAAATTAAAATTCAAGTAGGAAAAGCTCTGTAATGAAAAGGTTAATATTTTGTGACATAATTATGGTGACTGTTCTTGACCCTGTCAGGGAGAAAATTCATGAATGTGGAGACTGGGGAAGAGGGGGAAGAGAGGAGGGTTGGTCCTTGATATGTGACTTCTGTTCATTTTGGTTAAATCTTGTCTGATAATGGGTAGTGCCAGTGTGAGTGTTACAGCAGGATGCGGGCAATGCTTATTTTCTCTGTGTCTTATTTCCCTGATCTGTGAAGTGGGATGAGAAAATGTAGTAACTGACAGCAAAGCTATGAGAAATCAACAGTCGTGATTCTGGGTGCCAATTCTAATGTCTATCTGTATTTCTTTTTGGTGTGATTTCACTAAATTTAAAACGGCTGTAGTTTTCCAGTTATTTTCCCCAAGACAGTGGTGGCTTGCTCCTTGTATTAACTACTTTTAAATTATTGTCATTCCCTTTTATAATGGCGAAACCAGCCTGTCAGGCTATGACTCATCTCACCTACATTTAGTTATATACAAGTGAGAGATTCTGGTCCAAGATATTTGCTCTCTGAAGTAATGAGAGCAACAAAGGGACCTCAGAGGACAGCTGGTGATCTGTCTTACTGGAGGACCAAAACAGGGACATAGAATCCCATCACCATTTCAGGGTGTCCTTCATCTCTTGCATCTCCACCTTGACGCTTCTCTGTCTCATGTCAGCTGAAGGTTGATTTGATCTTGCTAATATCGTTTCTCATCAGTCAAGAATTCCTTAATGGATTTGGGGTAGCACAGAATGTATTTTCTGGCTGGCATCCTATTTCCTTCTGCAGCTAAGACCACCACAGTCCCTGGAGTTTTTGTGAGTAACAGTCATGAGAAGAGTCTGCAAGTAAAACAGGCTTACAAATGTTTGCTTTTCTTTTCCTCCCTGTAAGACAAATTTGTTACTTAAAGATCAAATCGTGACAATGCTTGGATATCTGCTAAATGAAGTGCCTCCAAGGAAAACAGTTGTTAAACATTAGGTATAAATGACAAAAGATACATATAAGGTTAATAAAGGATAAGAACTGTCGCTAAGATTTCCTAGGCTTTGTTTCTTCTTTTTAATGCAGAGGTTGTCATGGTGCGTACCTTGCTCTGTTGAATGTCAGTACAGTATCAGATATAAAGTCCAGGCTTATGACCTGGCAAAGCAAAACTTAAAGATCTTACTCCAACCGTATTTAATTGATTAGCTGGAGATAATGGGAATAGTTTGTTCCTGCCAAGTTTCTTTAATCTCCCAAAGAGGGCTTACATATTTATATGTTCAAAGGGGTGAATAAATGTGAAGCTTCTGTGCCTGATTTCCTTCAGTGTTTAAAAATGGCAAGGTGAAGGCTTCAAAGGTAACATACAGACCTTTATGCATTCAGATGTGTAATTAAATGTGCTTGTGGTGTTGCTTTCTGGTTTATAACCCTGATTCTCCAACTGGATCCATGTAATAGGTCCAGTTGCAGCATTACATGTTTTACAGACATTTGGGGGGGGAGGGAGCAGGTTGTGTTACAGTCAGGAACATTTGCAAAACAACCTATTTCAATATGCTTGTGTACATATTTGTAAAAGCTAAATTTCCATTTTGCTTTGGGGATGATTTTAAACTTGAACAAAATCTGAAACTACAACATTGCTATCTCAGCTTATCTCATTCATCACTAAGTTTGGTGCTTTTTGCAACACTGGTCATTTTTTGCAATCTATTACTACTATTGGAAAGGAAGCAGCGGAAAAACCCTGCAAAACACTGAATAATTGGAACAAAAAATAGAACTAAAAAAGCTGTGATTTGCTTCTGAATATCTTCGAAATAAAATCAAATTGGGATTCATCAAAATACTGATCACTGTTGCTTATTTAACTGTGAGTTTAGCTTTATGGAAAACTTTTACAAAATGCAAACACAATGAAGGATTAATTTTCCCTTTTGTCCTATTTGTGTGTACATTAAATTTTAGCCCTAATCTCTGTGTTTTTCTGTTTGATTTCACAGGTTTGTGAAATCAGTGGGATTGTTGAAGAACAATTTATTTAAAACAAAATTACGGTGGTCAAAACTACACCTGAAAATTTGCTTTAGTTTATACATAATAATTTTAAATAAAGTTATTTTTCTAGTATCAGCAGTACATAAGTGGAACCTCTCTGATATGTGGATGCTCTAATGCACTGAATCAGAGTATTTACTGTGGTACAGTGGCCTTAGGAAAGAAGGGTAACCGTTGCCTTTCAATATAAAGTTATTATGATGTTTTTGTTTAGTTTATACCCCTGTTATTTTAGATTGACATTTGATAAACTAAACTCTGCCTGACCAAAATAAACTTTACCTAGAGATTTTGTGTATTTTAACTTGTCTGAGGTTTTCTACTCCTTATATTTTTGTAATCTTTACTCTTTTTTAGATTAATAAACATTAAAGTGTTTGCCCACATCTGCCAACATCTATGTCCCATTCAGGTCTCTCAGACAACTAGCTGTTCACTCATAGTCACCTGCAGAGAGAGGTCAGAAGGGGAGGGAGGGAAAGGCTCTGTGTGTGGGTAGCAGAAACAGGTGCTGCCCGTCCTGCATAGCTTTGCATTGAGTTTATCTGCTTTGATCTTTAAAACAAATAAAGACTCTGTTAAAAAGGGAACATATCAATAAGGAATGGAGCATGCATGCAAAAATAAAGCGTCTAAAGAAATTGCATATATATGATAAAGCATTAGCTACCCATATGGATTACTGAAACAAATTTGCTGTTTAAAATAAGCTAACTGGTGTGTGCTGTGTGCTTGGAACTTTAGAAGATGCTTTTGCACAGACATCAAATGAAGGGATGTGGCAGTTGCTTTTACTGATTTCATTTACCTGTTAATTCTGTCAAAAGTGTTCTCAGTTTCCTTTGTCTTCTATTATGTACGCTTGGTTCCTGTATCTTGGACACAAAGATATAACGAAATTGCTTGCAACTATTAAAAAATACAGTATAAAAAGCCCATCCATTTGTTTAAGAAATAAAAGTGAATTGTCTGTCATGAATTTTTGATAGCGTGAACTTTTTTTTGCTGTCTCACAAACATACAGTGCTAAATACACGGAAATTGTATGGTCTGTCTTCGTCGTGTTCGAGTAAAATGCAAGGTAACATTGTGATGAACAAGCACTTGCTATATGTACCATCGTAGTGTAGACTTCCGATATGTAAAATGTTTAGCATACGGGACCCTGTAAGGATAGTCTCTTGAAGTTCATTTCAGGAAGGGGCTTCATTAATTTGTCATCAGTAGAGAGAATCTCTTATGCTCTGTGTATCTGCAATATACTTGAAGACTCATTTGCGTATAGGAGAGCATATGATATGCTGTATTTGGTCAATTGTGCTCAGTAAAGCACTCTTGTGAAACTAGTGTCGTCTTTTCAGGGGTTTTATTCTTCTTTAGTGGCCTGCATTTCATATTTTACCTTGACACTACTGAAAAATGTAAAGTAGGTTCGCCTTTTTTTCTTCTTCCAGTTGCTTCACTGAACATCTGTTAAGCTCCATTCTTTCTTCTTCGTGTCATTACTGTGTGAAATTATGACCATATTTAATCCCTGGGAAAAATCTCATTGACTTCAGTGGAACTACAATTGCCCACAACAAGTTGAGAAAGAAATTAAAATTTGGCAGCATCTTAATTCTAGAAGTTCTTGCATGTCTAAGAACTTGAAGACAGTCTTGGCTGGGTAGTACAGAGAGATTTGGTCAGGAATATGTCTGCGTTTATAGTTTGATTACATGTGAAGAAACACAAGACAAGCTTTATGCAGGAAGGCAGAATGTAAATCCTGATTCTGGTCTTCAAAGGGCAAAAAACTTTTCTGTTACAGATATAGTGGGTACCATCAACACTCATTTGGATGATTAATAATCTAGCAAGTGTGAAATGTATGCAAGTGTCTCAGAGTGTGACAGGGTGGCTTGACTCCTGTGTGGTCCCAATTGTAAAAGCTGTGAAGTCTTGGGCTTCTGAGATCTGGCTGTTCTTGGGACTGGGCAGAACAATTGTATTTTTCTGGGACGCTTTCTAAGCTGAAGAGTAGTGGATAAAACCATGGAAAATATTACTTTATTTTCACACTAAAACATACAGAAAATCCCATGTCACTTTTTGGGTTTAGTTCTCATGATTTTGACATGATCTCATGATTGTTTAACACTTGTGGTTGGCACTACTCCCTCTAAAGCCTGTGGCAAGCAGTCTTGGCTGATGCTAGCGCTCAGCCCAGCAACTACTGCTGGTGTTGTAGAGGAGAAGCAGCCACCTGGTACCCGACTGCAAAAAAGCTGGCAATGAAGCGTAACAAGTCAGGAGAACTCCAAGGAGGAGCTGAGATGTGTTTAATAGGTGACAAGCAGCTGGGCTTAGGGGGCTGGCCAGTGTAAACAGCAGCTGGGAAGGACGCGCAGAAGGCATGTGTGATAAACTCGTTTTCACCTTTGGGCTGCGGGAAGCCTTACTCATTTTCTGTTTGACCTTTTAGCCTTCGGGAAGCAGTTTCCATTTGTCAGTCGCTTATGGAATAAACTCCTCCTCCATGGCGCCTAATTGAATTGAGAGTCAGCTGTGCAGGTTCTTCTTGTGTCGCTGCTCAAGTTAGCTTGGCAAGAGTAGCAAGGTGGGGTTTGTTTGTTTTGTTTTTGACTCCACACCAGGCACTTTAAAGTCATCATAAAAAGTTCAGTGTAAGCTACACAGAAATGTGCTTCTCTCTAGTTACATGGAACAGAGCAGATTTAGTACTTTTCAGAAAGATACTTCAAGGGTGGTTGTTGATGCTATTCAATTACTGCTTCTTGATGGAAAAAGAGCCATGATAGACAGATAAATTTATCCTAGCCATATGTTTACATCTTAGTTTTTAGAAGAGTTTGTTAATGCAATGATGTAGGGACATGGTATTCTCAGCAGTACTTGTTAATGAAAAAAATACAAACATATCTCAGTATATAAAAATGCATGTAGCTTGTCTAATAAGCAGCTGTCTGTATTTCAAATGCCAATTTGTAATAAAATGTTTTTTATTGTCGTATGAGTTTCTGCTGCTTCCTTTTAAAACCTTTACACCCTTGATACTTTATTCAGATAGTCTTATAAGCAACCTTACTGTAGCTGTATTCATTTCAGTAACATAATAATAAATTCCTGTCTGTACTGCTCATATCAAGTAATGTCATCATTTGACAGATTTGAAAGTGTAACTTCTTACTACCCCAGTGTCTAGCTCTAGGATCTGTAAGTGTGGCTGAAGGAGAAATGGGGAAGAAATTTTATTTACAGAAGTTATTAAAATGAAACAATTTATTTTGAGTTATTATCTAGTGGAAGATTTCTCTGAGCAAATCCTTATCATGAAAACCTAAGCAATAATTATAAAAACACATAACTGTACTGTGTACATATAGTATTAACTAAAGCTTCTGGTCCTGTCGGAATATGCTTCCTAGAAATATGGCTTTATTCACAGTTGAAGTCTCTTTCTCCTCAGTCAGTAATTACAGAAGAGGGAAGGAGACTTATTTCCTGCTTCCTGGTTTATTGCTTCACATATGTCTATGTTTCAGTAGCTAAGAGCAAGGGAAATTCTGTATCGCAACAACTAAACTCAGAGAGATATACAAACTAAATGAAAGCTAATTCACATGCATGTATGTGACACTAAGGTTTCATTGCTCTGGTTATATGTGGACATGCTTTACACTTAATCCAGTGAACTATTAATGTAAAATACAGAAAAGGTCCCTGGGATAGATTACAGCATCCTGGACTTATCTGCAGCAACTGCATTAACCGTGAAGTTACCATGCTTTTAGTAGCTTTCTGTGGCTAGTTCCAGGCAGCTTCCCAACAAAAAAGTGTGTACAAAAATCCGTGTTCAGAGAAAAATAGCTCCTCCTGTGCTTGTAGAAGTTTGGTGCCCCTTCACTCTGCACCCTGGCTTCTGCTTTGTTTGGGTTAGGGAGCAGCTAATTAGGCAATGCAGCTACCTAGTTTTGTGGGTGTTTTTGCCCTGTACGATTTTAGCTGAAAGTGCAAAAGTTTGGGGTTAATCTAGTAAAGTTTAAGTAGATGGCTGATTTGACAGCATTAGCTTATTTAGTGGTGTATTGTGTATTGCTGAAATATTAGTCAAATTAGTTTTAATTACTTTTAATTACCAAGTGAAGACACATCTTTGTAAGTTAGAATTCTGACACGACTATTCCTTATGATTTTGGTTGCTGTTTGCTTTCCTGACTTGTTATATAAAACTAAAGCACAGCCAAATAGAATTTAGCCTGATAGCTTTTTTTTTTCCTTTGGATAGTAGAGTTAGATACTCTTTTCTATGGATTGTCTGCTTAAGAGAATAAGCAACAAATTTTAATGTGTCTGTCAACAGTGGCTTTAAATCTATCATGGTGCACTGTCAAGTGAAAACACTGTACTGAACTTTAAGATCAGTTCAATCAGTGAAGAAAGCTAGTGGTGTTTTCACTACAAAACACAGTACAGATGTATAAACTTGGCTTTATCGAGAATTGGAATTTAATCTATGAAGCTCCATACATATCTCTGTTGTTGGAAGATGACAGTGCCTTAAAGAGTAATATTATGCCAGCTGCTATTCCAGACTATTGTTCTACTGTAGGATTTAACACACTCTCCAACTAGTGTATCTTTGTTGTATGAATAGTATCTATATTATATTTGAGCTTCGCATTTTTTTTCTTGTAATGAATTATCAGCCAATCCTGAAGAATGCTTCTGGTTCTGAAACAATGAGGTAGAATCACTGAACCAATGTGTTCTGTAGATTCATGAACCTTCTCTTGAGAGCTTAGTGAGGGAACATTGTTCTAAATCGTGAGACAGAAAGAACCTCCTTTTTGACCACAGCTACAGCACAGCTCTAACCAGACACCACAGGAGAGCAAACATAAATAGTTCCTCTTGTGACTTACCTGAATGCTGAGCTGCTGATTCTCACCATGGACTTCCTCTCCCAGAAATGTACACGTGTGTTTGCCTGCAGAGGGAGCGCAATACGAAATGGGGCTAGGAAGGGCCTCCAGATACCGTTTAGTTGCTAACCTGGAGGCAGCATAACTGTGTTGGAGTGGGAAGCCGGATCGGCAGTAACGATGCGATCCCAATATGGGTAAAATCGTTCTCCTTTATTAGTCAGCAAAACAGGGTTTATATAGCAAAACAATTACAGCCTCTGATTGGTTAGTTACCCTTA
>Ga0065711_1031533_pt1 | contig 29409 bp, 8 predicted proteins | sample Hoacrofraction12_FD_59098 | JGI IMG/M metagenome (GOLD analysis project Ga0065711, IMG submission 59098) | Hoatzin crop microbial communities from Cojedes, Venezuela - Epithelial fraction 12 v2 (version 2) | ecosystem: Host-associated > Birds > Digestive system > Esophagus > Crop | place... | reverse complement strand
CGGTGAAGTGGATAGACAACTGGCTGAATGGCAGAACTCAGAGGGTTGTCATCAGCAGCTCTGAGTCTAGTTGGAGGCTGGTAACAAGTGGTGTCCCCCAGGGGTCAGTACTGGGCCCAGTCTTGTTTAACTTATTACCCTGCTTCGGCAGGACGGTTATACTAGATGACCCACAGAGGTCCCTTCCAACCCCTACTATTCTGTGATTCTGTGATTCTGTTGATCAGTCTGTGTGGCCGCTGTCTCCAGCAATTGCTGTTGTAATAGGTTGAGAGGACATATGCCAAAATATCATTATTGAATAGCATTAATAAAATTATGTAGGCAGCTAGTGTCAGTCACATAGGAGATGTTGAATTGCTGCAAAAGTGCCGTGACTTTCTGAAGGCTGTAGCTTTAGGTGGCCTACAAAAATTGAAGCCATTTTTTATGCTGATACCTATTTCCATGCACGAAATTGTGACAAGTACTGGCTTAAACACTGGACTTCGAAGAACTTCCTACAGCAGAACTGCAAAGAACTCCCAAATCGAGTTGCTATGTTCACAGAGATGTGGATTGCACACTGGGTGCATTTATTGAAAATAAATCATTTTTTAAACTTGTGTTAAATTGGGATTATAGAAGAGATATCCCCTTTCCTGCTGATTTGAATAATTGATTGATCTGTTGATTACTAACCTACCAATTACTGTGAGAATGAGGAATATGAAAAGCTTCAAAGACTTGCCTTTGAATTTTTACGCCACATAAGTAGGTTTGAAATTTTCCTCAGTGTCTATTTAGTCATTGAACCTGCTGGGTTTTTGCACAGGTAGGAAACCAAAGAATTTCAGTGCTCTTTCTACTGGGCAATTATCTTTTTGCCATGTTTCCTGAACTTGCATCTACTTCAATAGAACAATCTACCATGACAAACTCTTTTCCCAGCTTATAAAACTACCATTCTTCTAAGCTGATAGCAGCTGTTTTGTAGATGTCGTACCACATAATATGGGTAGGATCACTCCCTGTAGCAAATTTGTAAGCTAAATTACAGAATTTGATCTTGTGCCAAATTTTAAAAGCAGAGATACCACATTATGGTGAACTGTGGCGTCCAGTGTTTGATGCATTTCTTATTAAAATCAATGGAAAGTTCATTTCAATGAGGGTTGGATCAAGTCCTAATTACATGTTGACAAATCCTTCCCATATGCCAATTCTGGTGTTAGAACTGCTGTTGATTAGATATCCTTACAATGTACTCTTCAGTCCTGTGGCCAGTGAAACAGTTAATTTCTATTGTTAAAATTAAACTTAATTAAAACTAATTTTACTATTGAACACCAGATAATTCATTAATTATATAGCAGTCTCACTTCCAGTTCTACCAGCACAATTTTCCACACATTGCAAGAGTGTAAAGGTAACGGTACAATTTTCACAGTGTACAGTGACCAGTGTCTATCAAATGGCTTTGCAGATTCAGCAAAACTATATCAATCCTGGTTACGGTTCTCTTGATTCAAGAACAAGATACATTGCCACTTTCTATATCGTAGAACCGTGGAATCATAGAATCATTAAGGTTGGAAAAGACCTCTAAGATCATCAAGTCCAGCCACCAACCCAACACCACCATGCCTATTAAACCATGTCCCAAAGTGCCACATCTACACATTTTTCAAGCACCTCCAGGGATGGTGACTCCACCACTTCCCTGGGCAGCCTATTCCAATGCTTGACCATTCTTTCAGTAAAGAAATTTTTCCTAATATCCAATCAAAACCTCCCCTGATGCAACTGGAGGCCATTTTCTCTCATCCTATTTCTAGTTACTTGGGAGAAGAGGCCAACACTTGCCTCGCTACATCCTCCTTTCAGGTAGTTGTAGAGAGGGATAAGGTCTCCCCTCAGCCTCCTCTTCTCCAGAGTAAACAACCCCAGTTTCCTCAGTCACTCCTCATAAGACTTCTTCTCTAGACCCTCCACCAGCTTTATTGTCCTTCTCTGGACTCACTCCTGCACCTCAATGTCCTTGTGGTGAGGGACCCAAAATTCAACACAGTGCTCAAGATGTGGCCTCACCAATGCTGAGTACAGGGGCATGATCACTTCTGTACTCCTGCTGGCCAAAATTTCTTCCCTTGTTAGTAATAGTAAAGGTTCTTAAAAATCTTGGACTGGACTGTAGGTATATGGTTATGAAAACACCAGTCTGGTTTCACCTCTTACGAAAAGAAGCAGGAGTCTTCTTGCTGGTTTTAATATAAGGTGAGTAAAGACATCAAGGAGATAAATACAAGAAATTATAAGGAAAATCAAGGATTTTAGATCATAATTAATCTCTGTTAGATGTTACTGTGGAAAATGCCCACCTGATAACTGGACCTTATATTGGGCTGAAAATTTCTAAGAAATTGGGTTTTTATACACATTTCACATTCTACTATGAGACTGGTTCCGTGTATCGATGTGTATGTGCATGCATGTGTGTGTGTATAGATATATTTCGCAGTCATTCTTCTTACAGCTGTTTTGTGATGGGTGATCTTTTTTTTCCCCAGTGAAACATTGTTCTCTCTTCTTCATTTTTGTCTCTCTGCATTTAATTTGTCTTCTGGATTGGGGGCCACTTCTGGCTGAGGGTCTATCCTGCTTGTAACTGAGACACAGCTATTTCTGTTCCTTAGTCCCTGCTGTGCCAGAGGATTTATTTGTGTGTGGTTATTTGTTTCTGCGCATTGGATTAAACTACTAAAGGAGCAGTTTGGGAGGTAAGGAATGCTGGGAACGGCTTTGTGCCGGCTTTGCTGAGCTCCAGAGCCGGTTTTCCAAAGTCTTCCTTTTACCTAACTCTCAGATTTTCCAAAGCTGGCTGTCAATGACATGGAGCATCGCTATTTTAGGAGATGTTCTTGCTCTGCCCGGTTCATAGTAATCTTTCAGGCACTTCCTCTTGTGTGCCTGTCTGGACTCTACACCGAGCAAGGGGTGAAGGTGTCCTCTGCAAAATTTCACTCAAAGCTCAAATGGCGCCACACAATCAACACAATTATGAGTATTTACACCAGGCAAGGGTCTGCCCCATGTTGCTTCCAAGTATATGACAAAGAATTATGTTCACTGACTGTACAATATATTCATATGGAAATGGATAAGCTTTCAGGAAAAAAAATAAAAAGTAAGGCTACAAATTAAGACTATTTGATTTGAAAAGCAGCAAGAATAACTTCAAAAGCAGCTGCTCAGGATTTCAAAATTATTTCACCATCCATACTGTCAGGAGGAAATAAGAAGGTGTGAATTCAACTACCATAGGGGACCACAAGGTGGGCCCAGCAAGAATAAAGCTTGTGAGGCTTGTAATGAATAATAAGATATACAAATTAATCAGTAATTGTCACCCTGGCACAATAATCAAACAGCAGATACCCATAGCACCTGGGGGGCAGTCCCACTGAAAAAAAATACATGAATAACACCTTCATGAAATAAAGATGATAATGTAGACTGTGTTCAGTAAAGAATTTCAATTCTTTGGCGTTCTTGGTAAAGAAAAGTAGAGAGTTGCTCCAAGTGTTTAATAAAGCCAGCCAGTATGATCAGGTGTAAAATCTAATACCTCCTTTCCACAGTTTGAACTCATCTGTAGTTGGAAAATGAACAGAATGATCTAGCAACCTTTTTCCTTCCTAGGGACAATGATCCCACATCATTAACGTTATGTCAATGCACTTCACAGTATATACATTTTGTTTTGCAAAAAAGTGAACACTTAGCTATTTTTCTGATGGTATTATCAACAGCGTTGCAAATATATCAAGCGAGCTGGAGTGAAGAATGACTGGAAGATAAGGCATGCATAGCGTAAATGAAATTAAACAAAGCAGAAAAGATTACATATGGTTCTGAGTAATGTTGTTCTTCTTCTTAATCCTCAAATAGAGTCACTAAATTGCACTTCCAGATTTAGTTATGATATTTACAGATGACTTAACTGTACATTTAAAGAGGGGAAACTGGCTACAAACGGGGGCAAGCTCATAATTTAAGGTCACAGTGGTGCCAGCAGAGAGCAAATGCTTATTACTGGGGTATTTTTGGTCATGGGGAATCCTCTTTCCCTAAGAACAAATCCCAGAAAAGCATATTTTTATTACATCTTCCAAATCTGGCATTCAGGCTTTATGTAAATACGCAAGACAGAGGACTTTTCTTTTTAAAATGCTAGGAATTAGAGGCACAGCTGAGATATGTTGGAGAATATTTCCTTTCAAATCATCTGTATGAGCAATCCAAAAACTAAAATATAAATATATATATATAAAAAGAAGAATGAACAGGAAAGTATTGTATGAAAAACATGGCATCTTGCTGGATGCTACACTTCTCTCTTCCTCCCCTAAACATAGCACCTCTAAGTATAAAAACAAAAAAAGTTCAAAATAAGGTTACCAGTTTTGTTTCTTTATAACTGAAAACAGAAGGTGCATTTTTTTAAGATTGAATCATTCCTGACTTCAGTTGCCCAATTGCTCTCAGAAATGCTCTCTCATCTTTTGATATCCATCATCCTTACAATGTTTTATTCTCTAGGGTACATTTCATCTGCCATCTGTCTCTTTTTTCTTGGTAGAGAACCACAGTGCAGACCTAGACTTTGGAAGAAGTGTGAAGAAATAGAGTCCCAAATAACTCAGACATAGTGCTGCAATTTACAGAAAATTAAACAGAGTTAATTTTGGCAGGAGGTAAATAAAGACTATGTCATACAGTGGACTGAGCTGGGCAGCGTTCATAACGACTTTGGAGAGCAACTCAAGTCCAGAGAGCTCAGGTTAGTTTAACACAAGTTTTATTTCAGCAAGAATTCAGTGGGCAAATAAAGAAAACCAGCAGCAGCAACTGTTGCCGACAGTGTAGGACTCTGCCGGTACAAAATTATTCCGTTTTGGGGGATCTCTCTCCACCATGTACACTTTGCCAAAGGGGTACTGGCTATCACCCACAGCAGGAAATAATGTTCTTGTACTTAGAAAGATACACCATCACGTTGCGGTACCTGAAATCAGCCCCAAACAGATCCTTGGAGTTTGATGGGAGATTGCCCAGATGTCAGCAAGGGCAGAAGCTCCTGAAGGCTTTATTCTTATAAATCATTTTACTCGTATTCGTTAGTCCCATAGGAAAAAAACATGTGCCATGTGCTTCTGAGATTCATTTCTAATGATTATTCTCATCAGACAGCTTAAAGATGAAAAAGTTTCATCCCAGTGAATGAACAGTGAAATACATGATGATAAAGTTGGAAAAAAGTCCCATAGCGAACACAGAAATCAGCTCCTCCCCTAACTGTCATTTAGGATCCCCCGGTACCCAGCTGTGCAAGCTGAGAGCAAAATTCAGCAAAAGTTCACTTCCTGAGTGTTACTCTTCAGGATCGTCCTCCAAAACTAACTTGGTAAGCTGAGCCTGCCGCGCCTGTCTCGGAAACCCCACTCTGAACCATCTCCCTCGTCCTGTTCCAAGATGAAACAACTCTCTTCTCACTGTTTTTTATCTTTTTATTCAGAATACCCCTTCTCTTTTTTTTTAATCTGTTAATGTTTGTACCGGGTATGCTTGTGACGATCCCCCAGTCTCCCCTGCTGCATTCACCGGGATGAGTCCAAACACAAAACCAAGCCATGCCAAGGACAAACCTCCACTATGCATGGCTTTTGGAGGTATAATCTTAATTATGTCCCTAGACTTAATCCTTTGAAAATGCATAAAACTTCTGATCATCACTTATTTTTTTTAAATGCCATAATAATTTAAAAATTACGTAACAGGATTACAAATCACTCTTTCAGTTGCTTCTGCGTCTCCAGTAGACACAACGTGTGATAGATTAGTCGCAGAGATTTGGCAATTGGGGAGATTTGTCTAAAAGCTTTTCACACCTCTGCATTCAGATTGGGTTAACACCGGCTGCTCACACCTTGCCCAGATCTAAAGGTTGGCATTTCTTGCCTCCCACCACTTTTTTTGCTGCCACTGTGTGGTGCCCCAGCTGCCACGTCACACAGTTTGTGGGTGTCTGAGAGCAGCAGATTTTTCTTTGCAGGCCAACAGATAAACTTTCGGAGCAGGTATGCAAGCACTCTGCTCTAACGCCCCAGATCTAATAACCAGAAGCATTTTTTCTCTCTGTTCCACAGAACACGCTGTCCTTGTTCAGCTAATTACAACCTAATGAAATCATAAATGCAGTGAGAGTGAGCTTCCTCTGGTGTTTAGGACTGACCTTAAGATCACCTTCAAGTCCAGATCTGCTGATCAGGTGTTAAACAACCCCACAGTGCTCCGCCCTGAAGCCCTCACCGGCCACAACAGCAGCTTGGCCGAACGTCCCGGCATGCAAAGGAGCCATCTCCACCCTCTTCCAGGTACCCCTTTCTGCATTACGTCTGGGTCTGGAGCATCACCTGCCCCACAATGATCACAGAACCCCCTGTTCTTCACTTTGAAGTCTTCCTTTCCCTTCTGTACCACCTAAAAAAAGAAGAGAGACCCTGTGCATGTAGCATTCTCTGGAAGAGGTCTGGAAAGGACGTGTTTTACAGCTATGATAAAGAAAAAAGAAGCCTCTTCCATAGGTTACAAATACAGTAGAGAGAGGGAAGGGTATCTGGCATTTCAGACAGGTCAAGGATACAGAACTAATACTTAAATCTCAAGGTCTTCTTTCTGAAAAATAAAGGGTTCCCCCAAACTACTGCCTTAAAAAGATGAAGAGGTCTGGGCTTCTCCTTAGCTAACAGCATTTTCATATGTGTTGAAAAAGTGAGTCACTGAACAAACTAATCCAACCGAACACTGAGGTGTTTCTGGAATTGCATCATTTCTACGAAGAAGCTTTCAGCCTCAAAGCTGGACAGTGAAAACCGAAAAGGCCAGTCTCCAGGTCTGCACGCACATTTCATTCTTGGTGGCATTGCTCAGGAGGAAATCTCTCTATGCATGACCTTCTGGTTCCCAAACAGAAGCCATTCGTTAAGCTCATTGCATTACAGAGTGAAGTGAGTCAAAACACCTGAGGTCTTTTCCAAAGGCACTGCATGACCTTGGGCAAATCCCTTTAAGACTATTTGAAGATCTGATATTAAACAGCAACATCCACATTTAGTAAAATAAATAAGACGGTGTTATGCTAGCAGCTGGCGGGCGTCCTCACCTTCCAATGAAAATCTGAAGAGCTTTCTAATGAAGTGTGCTGGAGCCACAAGCCCAATTCTGCTTCCAAAAAAAGAATAAGAAAGCACACCTCGTTAGATGCCAATGTAACCTTTCAAGTGCCCAAATTCAGAATTATGAGGTTTCTTTTCTTGGTACTTCTATTTTGCCCTATAAAATGGTGAGATTACATTTACCCATCAGACACAATATTTTGAGGTTAACTTGACTATTTGGAAACTTCTAAAACTTTCAGCTAAAGAGCCCCACCAGGGCTTACAGCTCTGTAATAATTACAGCTATTAAAGCACATATTTTGCTTATGAATTTCAGTGTGTAGTGCTTCTCTAAACAGCATTCACAAGCCACAAGCAGTCACAGTCAGTCACACAAGAAGGAGAAGTGGAAATTCTGGAAATGGGCTTTTAGAGTGGGAAAATGTTCAGGAAGGGGAATTCATATCAGTGAAAACCAGACATTGTGCAGAACCTACGCATGGAAAATTACCCCACAGAGACCTTAGTAATTTCCATTCAGTTCTACAAACCTCTACATAGCTATCACATAGGGAGAAATGGCTGACCATACCTCATATGGTCCTCCTGCCATTTTCAAGTATGTATTTTGTATTTATTATTCTAATTAGGAAGCCCACCGATGCGTAGGCAATGATTCAGCTGCACAGTTCCTTAGCTGATAGCTCGTGAACTGCTTAGTTTCATAAGCAGAGCAGTTAAATTGCCCGAAAGCTTATGAGTCACGTTTCTATGCCCACATTCCCGCAGCTATCACTTTTTAAGGATGCTCATTGCTAAGCCAATACAAACTGAAATGAAATTACGAACTGACAGAAGAAAGATAAGAAATTAACGTGTCGGTTTTGAGGAAACTCAAGCAATCAAGACTATGTCATGGACAGTTGCAGTCCAGAAGGAGTTTTGCTCAAAATAATATACTGCATTTCAACTTTTAATTTGTGTGAATTCACACTGAAAAAATTTCCACATCTTACATTTTGTTATGTGTTTTATTACATTTGGAAGGTTATATGTCTCATTTAACAATGACACCAGAAATTTGTTAGTGGCTTACTGTGCTGTTTCTGCCCACAGAGTGATCAGGTCTCCATCTTTTAATAGCTCCATGATTTCATTTTTTTGTTTCAGCAAACCTCTTGCAAACTCCAACTATATGCAGTTTCAAAGGAACATGAAATCTAGTGGGAGGACGTTAATTTGTTCATCTGTCTCGCAGTCTCACAGTAAACTACTTCAGAGTGAAGCTGCAGATATGTTTATGTTACCTCTAGCAGCTGTAGTATCTTCATGCTAAGCCGATTCTCCTTAGTTTCCCGATTTCTGCATGTGGTTAATCCTAGTATTCTGAACTGCACTGTCAACAAAATACTTATTTTCCAATAAGAAAATTAGAAATTTTCATGTGACCAAAACTAATTAATATTTCCACCTATGACTTTTAGAACTTGGTTCCTTCTCCTTGATGTAATCTTGAGTCTGAATTTCCATCGTTTATATCATTCCATTTGGATAGAACACCTCTATAATTTCTTTCCTGCTTAGTACTTGATATATGTTCTCAAAATTAATCCCATCTTAGAAAAGCTTTTTTGTCTTAGAATGTCTGCAAATAAATCACTGTATTCTTAGATAATGGAAATAGTGATTAAATTCAATTTGATAGAGTATGAGTGAAATTTCTCTGACTGGTTATCAACAGTATCTTGATTTTGGGTTTGGCTTTATCGTTATATCTCTTACATTTACAGCTGTCTGTACTTTCCTTTTAGCAGTTCTACATATTTCATTTTGGAGATTGTTTTCTGCAAGCTCATGACGATATGGGTATTTGGCAGTGATTTTATAACCTATAATCAGAACTGAAAATTATAGTGATCTCGTTTGTGTTATTATAGTTTAAAAATGTGTCAGACTTTCCATTTTTAACATTTTATTGTAAGGGATCTACAACTGGTCTTTTTTTACTGTCAAATATTTCTGCAAAATTTTCAATAATCATAAAAGTGATTTATTAATTTGAAAATTTTCTCAGGCCTTCTAGAAGTGAGTGTGAAGAGACAGCTTCTCCTAAAATTTTTTAAAAAAATCCCTAATTTCCTGCCTCTTTATTCAGTGACCATATTTTAGCCAAAAAAAAGTTAGATCGGTCTCTTTTTCAGGACCTGTAGTATTAATGCCGTCGTGGATAGAGGGATTACTTGAGAATGACTGGAATTATTTCCTTCCACTGGAAACATAATATGTTTTTCAAGTTAGTGTCAATATTTTTCTGCCAGAGAAACAAGAGAAGGGGTAAGAGAATCAGCTCTCTACTCCAACTGCACAGCCTTATTTATTTTTGAATACATTATCATCCAAAATAATGCAGATCTTCTCACATCCCACAGCATCATCTAGATGAGTGGGCTGTAGATGTGAAAATCAGAAAGTGCTCAGCTAGATCTGGGAGCTAATAGGAGGTGACATCCGAAGAGAAACCAAGGTGAGACTGGCCAGGAGACACACTCACACCAGCTGCTTCCTTGACCTTTTCCATTAACCTGACTGCAAGCTAGGATCTCCAAATCTTGCATGTAACATGTCTTACCTTCTCTTCTGTTCTTTTGCCTTCAGTGGAGGAAGAAAGTGTACAAATGCAGTAAAATTTGGCCCTCCAGCTTCTTAAACCTGTGGGTGTAATGATAGACATGGCACACAAATCCATCCCAGAAAACAGCAGACTGGGTAACTGCTAGCATCTCTCACCTCATTGCTCGAGTTTTAGCTGTTCTCAATTTCCAGACCTTTGTTCTGCCTGAGGTAGCATATTATAATTTCCTTTACGTTTCAGCAGCCTATTATACCACCGGCTCCTGCGGGACCTTGGGCAAACAGTATAACCCAGACCTTCAGGGAAGCTGGGAAAGTGTAGTGCCCTCGGAGAGCTGTGAGACAGGTCAGCTTGCTCCAATTTGCTAAGGCCACCCTTGAGCCCTTTGGCCCTGACTAGGCTTTGAGGATACCAGAGGTGGATCTCAAACACAGAGAGGCAACCAGCAGCCAAAAAGCTTTGCTATGTCTTCCCTATCTCCATTTACAAGTGGGAGATTGCAACAGTGTGATTGTAAAACCTCCACTGTATGGAAATCTGTAGTGCTGTAGGAAGAGAGAGTACTCATAAAAAAAAAGTACTGTAGGAAGAAAGAGCCTTCCAGCTTCATTCTGGTGATGCAGACCTTTCAGGTCTGTAAATTGATCAGAAATCTGGTTAAGAATAGTCCTGGTTCTGGGGCTTTCTGTGCTTTCAGTTCCACTAACATATGGAAATCCTACAAAACAGGATTTTGTCTCCTGGTTTTTGGACACATCCGATTCTGGTCCTGCTTAGTGAGAAAGATTTCTTGCTGAGCTGTGTTTTTTGCTAGTTAGTTTGCATAAAATGCTGAGGATTAGAAAAATTCAGCTCTTGACATACTTAGCTCATATATTTTACGTAAATTTAAAAAGGAAATAATGATTCTGAAGAATATGAGATACTGCATGCCAAATTTTCCACTATGAACTACATTCTGTTGTCAGTGTTTCCATTCACTGTCATTGACTATAACCAAAGGCAATGAGTATAAACACTGGAAGCATAGTCTCGCCTGCAGTGGATTTTCTCCAAACCTCAGTACGGCATGTCTGACGTGAACACATATGGAACATCCATCGCCTTTGAACTAAAACCTACAGTGAGAGGTTCTTTAGAAATGCAGACGGTGAAGCGGCCAGCAATGTGAATGAGAGTTGGAAGTAAAGAATGAGAAAATGTTACAACCTCTCTCCTCTGTATTCCCAAGTGATTCCCTGACTGTAGTGTTAGATCCTCATCACCAAAGGTGGATGGCAGACATTAGAAGAAACCTTAAGCATTTGTATAAAAAATTGGACAAGGCAAAAATCTGTGTCCTAAAGGGCACTGCTCTGCATATCTTATTTCACACCTGGAGTCCCTCTGATGGCACTGGGTGAGCTCACATTGCCAAAAACTCATCCACACAGTCAAGGGCCAGCTCTGGATCTTCTCCAACAAGTAAGCCATGCTTTAGACAGGGAAGAGGGCTCAGTGGTGGGTTGACACCAGAGCACACGTTGTCGAAATCTGGCTGGTCAAAAGAGCCATGGAGTAGCTTGCCTGGGGCGGGGAAAGGGCTTTTTTTAAGAAGTTGTCTCTACCCTACAAAGTTAACACTGACTCACTGGTTTCCCAGTGCACTGCATTCATTGAGCAAACCAACAGCCCTGAACCCAGTGCACAGACCCACAGACAGCATCACTTTCCCTCTCTGGGCAAAGAGCTTGCTCCTGAATAAAGCGTTGTAGTCACAGGAGTCATTTTTGCCGGCAAAAGTTACATTGGAAACCCTCGTGAATGGGACCCAAGCTAAACAGAAAGAGTTCATAAGATTTTGGGGGTAGCATATTCCATATTTTGCCTGCAGTTTATTGGCAAATTAATTCTAATGCATTCAAATTACATCATGAAGTGTAATGTAGAAATATTGCATGAAGGTTACCTTAATAGAGTGTGAAAACCTGACGAACGGTAATTCAGAGGGAACTGCTTGGCCCATCTCCTATTTACTTGGAAACATTACTGCCTTAAAAAAACTCTTAAATATATTACTTGGTTTTATGGCTCAAAAACCTTTAATTTGAAGATTTTTATGACTCCTTTACAATACACATTGATTTAAAAAATGTTTTAAACTAAAATGGATCATTTACTGCCAACTGTGCTTAGGGCATATCATTGATTAGTCCAAGTGTGATAAAACAACCTTGTTTTTATTCGTACTTTAAGAGAATAATAAAACCTGCATACTTGGAAATACTGAAGCAATATCTTAGCCCAGAGCTATTTAAGTATGAATTATTCACGTCTAGTTTATTTTTTTCTTTAAATTCATGAATCCCCACAACAGTTTTGTAAAGTGTATCAGTGAAACTACGTTTCTAATTATTAAAGGGGGAGTGTATCAGAATGCATCATACATGTAAAGGGGTCATTTTTTATTTGTTTTCTTTTGCAAGCCACTGTGAATCTCCTCAGAAATCAGTTATTCAGTATTCACAGTATATTTTAACTTGCAGCCCTCTGAGAGAGAAGGCAGATAGAGTTACTTTGTTCAAAGAAGTTTTGGAAACAAAGTTATTCTCACATCCTGTAACACTGGAACTGCCCACATATACCCATTTAGGGATCTCACAGACAACTGACTGGGAGCCTATTGCCTGGAACTGGTCTGGAGTAATGAGAGGAAATTACAGAAATAGAAATAATGTTTTTGCATCTTCAGCAGAAAAGGCTCATGTAACAGTGATAGGGTGTCTATCTGGATATTACACTGCTGCGAGTGGGACTTTTTCCTTAACTGCTGCAAAATGTCGCACACAGAAATATCTTTTGTAAGTGAAAAAAGTAAAATATTAATCCTGCTTTTGCAATCCTTCCATCCTGTGTAACCTAACAATGTTTTCTGCGTACACCATGGTCTCATCTGAGACAGTGGAAAGAATGAGACTGAGACAATTCTTTTGCTTTTTCCACCACTGAATTTCAGTAGGACCTCAGCAAGTCACTTCACCTCAGTGCACCTCCAGTCCCTACACGCACACACAGACACACACAAGGCTTTCTTTCATTTGGAATATAAACTCTTCAGTCTAGAAAACACTTTTCTATATATTTGTACAGTACTCTGTAACCTTGTACTTGGTAAATATTGAATTAATAAATATTGCTTTCTTATACAATCACAGAAAACTTTATGGTTTGGAAGGCACCCTGGACGTCATCTAGCTCAAAAACCAGTTCAGACCAGGTCCAGCTAGATCAGCCTACAGAGACACTTGCTAAGTTTTTCATATTTCCGGAGATGGAGTTTCCAAAACCTCTCTAGGTCCGTGCTCTTGAGCGACCCACTTCATAGTGAAAACCTTTCTCGTTTTATCTAATCAGAATTTCTTCTCTTTCAACTTGTGTCCTTTGTCACAGGACTCCAAGAAGAGTCTATGTTTGTCCTTTCTATACTCTCAATTATGTTGTTGTACTCAGCAGTAAGGTCTCCCTTTGCCTTCTCTTCTTCTGCTCATACTTCCTGTTCTCCAGCCCCTTGACCGTCCTGGGGACTCCCCACTCACTCTGGTATGTCCATGTCTTTCTCGTACTGGAGATCTCAAAACTACACAAAACTCCAGATCCTGCTTCGCACTTAAGATTATGTTCTCAAAATCTTCTGATGTTTTCCCTGTAGGTTTTCCTCTCCTTTAAAGATATTTGTAATCAGTAGCTCAGAATTGAGTACAACTACCATGGTTGCACAGCAAGAATGATAGTGTATATACGTGGTTACCATACCTATAGATAAAATCCTTAGAGTACACCAAGTCCCCAACAGTAAGACAGAGGAAACGGAATGATTAAGAGTTTCTGAAAGAGTGAAAAAACAGTAGGTAGCAAGCAATGTCTTTATATGTTGATTGTCTCTGCCAACTTGAAAGGAACATCTCCAGACAGCCATAGCAGATAAAATGGTCGTGTAGGATGGAAACCTAAAATTAAGGAAAGTTGACAGATACTCAAAAAATGAATATTTTCAATGCATTAACCACAACGTGTCACTATATACTGTCCAGTCTTACAAATAAGAACACTTCAGACAAAAACATATCATGGAATCACATTAGCGGACTTTGTGGAGCCTCAAAAGGATTAATGCCAAGATTTGCAACACTCACAGTTTTTCCTAGAACTTACAAGTTTATCTAAATGTTCGTTACTGAACACAACTAGATTTTTTTAAGTCTGAAAAATCCCAAGCAACTCAGCACAGAGCTTGCAGTCAGAAATTCTGCAAAGAAGCCAATCCCTTAACTTGGCTTCAGGGTCACGTGTGGTTGTACTTTCCAGATGTATGTGCGTGTTGGGCTTAGCACAAAATTAGCCTGGAGGAATTGTGTCATTTCTCACTTTTATTCCATAACCAGGTGGGTTAGAGGACTTGTCTGAGATGGAGGAAGCCTATGTTTAAATAAGTTAAGCTCTTCACTGCATGGCTCTTTTTCTAGACTAATGCAATTCTTCTGTGCGTGGCTACACGCAAATGTCTGGAAGCCTGTGAAATTTTCTGTAAGAAAGATAGGTGTTACAGAAATACCAATTGACAACAAAATGGGTCTTCAAGCTGTAACATGGTCTACGCTGTCTTGTGAATCTAGTGCCAGATGTTAACCTTTAAACAGGCATTACCATTCTCAATACAGAACTGCATGTTTTGAAAATTCCTAGCTGCTGGTTCAGCTCATTGAAATCTGTTAACCTCAGATTCTACATAGGTATAGTCCCATCGTGGTGGTGGGTGTTCTCTGCATAGTTTGAGGTAAACCAAGTCATGTGTTTGAATATTTGCACCAAGAGAGTCAAATAATAGAGGTATTCTTGCCTCATCGATATTTTCCTATTTTTATTTGGCTCATGAAACATTGAAATGCTGGAATCAAAAAGTAAAAGGTATTTTAAGCTGTGGACATGAAGAAAAACAACGCTTCTGAATAGCAGTCTGGTGAATCTGTTGGGAAGTGATTAGACATTAATAGCAGCTTCGTATACTTAATAAAGTTTTCATAGCCAATTTGTACTTTATCAAGTGTGGCATTGCTCTAGAGCGTGGCCCTGATGTGGACTTTATGAAGCATGCAAGAGGCAATACAGACTTCACGAAGTCCACATTGAGGATAAGTGTCAAACTAAGTAGGAAAAGCACACCCAGCCCTGAAGACTTGGAATCTCATGCCACCTGCTCCCTGAAAGCTCCCGTTTCATTGATGCCATAGGATTGAACCCAAAACACAAGTCTTGAGCATATTTTACTAGTTTATGAAATTATTTTAGTATTCCAGTGTTCCAAATCTTAAGTAAATTCTAGTTGTATTAGATAAAAATCCAAGAAACTAGAAACCACAAACCAGGTATGAAATACACTAGTAGAAAAAAAGTCATCAGCAAAGTCATATGTGGTTGTGCATATGGATGTTTCCATAATAAGATGCACAATACAAAGAAAAAGCATGACTGGCAAAACTGCTATTCCATGGATTTCTCCTGCAGACCTCCTTCTTCCAACAAAATTATAAATTGCTCTTGAAAACCAGACGCTTCTTATGAAACAACTGATAATTTGCAGAAGGAAGGTTTATAGAGCAGAGCAGAGGAAAACTTTCTCAGGTGTAAGCCCTGACCAGTGCAATAAAAAGCCATGGATCTTCTAGGTCTTCCTCTAATTACTAAATTTCTTTCTTCATAGTGGCACAACTTCAGCAGGACAGGGGAAGAAAACAAGTGTAAAGGAGGGAGTGTGAAGATCCCACCTCCCAGATCAGCCAAGATCTTCTCAGTTAGTTGGTCTCAGGGAAGGTGAGATGTAGTGCTTTGAACCCCAGAATATGAAGAAGGAATTCAGCTTGGGTGTCTCACTTCCCAGGCAAGTGTATTCTGACCTCAAGCTACTTCATGGTATCAGAAAAAATAAATTTCAGCTTCTCAATGAGTGTGTTTTAAAGCTAAATCTTCCGCTCTGACTATTGGATGCAAGTTTATCTTCAGAAGTACCGAGGCTGTTCTTGAAACAGGCATCCTGTAAAAAGCATACACACAGGGTAGATATCAACCATGGAAGAACCGAAATATCCAAAAGTCTTGGGCAGTGGGCCTGTCTTCAGGTCCTGGAGAATGGATGAAGGTACCTCACTGCAGCCTGAAGCAAGGCACCTGGGAGGTGGGATTCAAGGTGCAACCTCTCTCTCACAGTTTGTTCTCAGCTCTTGACTTACCTTGTTGGTTGTTGCTAAGGTCACCTTGGGGCACCAAAATCCCTATGAATTCCCACTGTAAAGAGAACTGAAGCATCCGAACTCTACTTTTGCCAACCAAATGCAAGGAGGCCAGGTACCTAAGAGTGCACTCTCATGTTTGAATGCTAGACAACTACATACCTTCCTGATGTCTTGGCCCCTTTTTGTCGGCAGGGCCTGACCGTCATGTCCTTACCTTCAGTGAGGGCACACACTGGTTCTGAATGGCTGTGCTCAATGTGTCAAATATGAGCAAAATTCCCTTTATCCAAAAGGAAATCCTGCTTAATGAAGGGCTACAGAGGTCGGCTCTTATAAAAGCCACATTAAGAAGACTGGTTATTGGCTCTTCCTCCTCGCACCCTTGTGATCCACCATGCAAATTAAAGATTAAGTTTGTGACTTTTCTTCAAAACATTGCAAATGCTTTTATATCTCATTGTAAATACAATCTATATTGAATTTGGTTTACATTCTAGATAGAGAATGAAACTTGCTTTTTTTAAAAAATTTTTCTAGGCACATGTTGCCTGTGAAAGATAGAAAGCAGATGGTTTATTAAAAAACAGACACAAAAATCCTAACAGCTCTAAACATTGTATGGACTTTTTTCTCTGCTCTTCAAGCTAGTGATTTGATTATCTTAACTCACTTTTGAGGATGACTGACCATTCAGATCCATATTCTGATTAATTATTCCACAAAACCTCTTACTTTACAAACTGGTCATTTCAGAATTATAGTTTTAGATGTCTCATATCTAAACGCAACTGTTTAGCATGTTTTGGGTTGCTACGTTCTGGATACGTGAAAGGATCTTTTCTGGTTTAACTCAAAAATGAGTAAAGTGAGGCATTACAATGTAGACAACACAATCTTTCCAGCTACCAAATCTATGAGCTAAGATGATTGGTTTTTGTCTAGTTTAAATCAGTATGAAATTGAAATTGACCCGGCAAAATCTGTCATTCATCTTGAGAGAGAAAAACCTCGTGCAATGTTTCAACAGCTGCTTCATTGCTTGTCTCTGACTTAACAACTGCGATATAGCACTTTATGTATGACTAGGCAAAGCACAGATATTGTTTTAGAGCATCATTATGAGTCTGGTAAATAGATTTAGACTAAGGATATGAAAACAAACTCTGTAATTTTCTATAGCTGTGTTTAAAGGACTTCTGATTGGCAGCACAACTGATTGTATTGACCAAAAGAGCTGTGGACATCTGGCTTTCTAGCTCTACAGATGAAAGACCATATGTTATAAAAAAATACAGTGTGAGTGGGGCAAAAGTAGTTGTGGGCAGAATGTATGAGCAGAGGTCAAAGCTAAGAGAAATCCAATCCTGTCAACAATGTTGCTCCAACAAGAGGTGAATGATGTAGGGCTGTTGGGCAATGCAGAAATTTTGTTGACTTATTGACCAACACACAGTTAAGCTGACTGCTGAATATCTCTGAAAACCTCAGGGATCTCTCTGCTTCACCTTCCCTGATGATGAGAAGAATAGGTTACATTACAAATGTCTACAGCTTACCGTAAGTGTCTTATGTCCATACCTTCAGCTGTTTCATCAACCTTCAACTGAGTACAGTGTAACTGTTTAAGATCAAATTAACACATATCATAATTTTCAAAATCAATCCCAGTTTTCCCATACTTACATTTCTGGAAACAATGCATCCATTCAAATTCATTGCAAGTGAGTTATGAGGTGACTGAAGCCCTCCATTCACTCATAATTTACCATTTGATGCCCTTTTTTCAAATGTTAATGCGAAAGTTACGATCACAAGCTTAAAATCATTTGCCCATACTGTTCCCTATTTGAGCTCACAAAAAGACATATGAATTTTATAGGCCCAGCTTACAGTACGGACTGTTAAAACAGCAGTACGTCTACTGGTTTAAAAAAAAAAAAGTTGTTTCTAAATACAAAATAAGAAATAAAAATTTTGCTTTACATAACACCAAGTGCTATGTGGTGGCATATCTTTCATTTTTGTCAGGGATCAATGAAAACAAAAATAGATTGAAAATTTTGTATTAAAATTGTGCTCAAGTAAGGGGGGGTACAAATTAGAGATCTTTACTCTTCTTGAAGTCAGGATGATACATTCCAGAGACTAAACAAACAAAATTCATACCAAGTTGGTTGGCATTTTGAAAGGTGCTAACTCAGCATACTGCTGCAAGTTTCTGCTGAAATGAGCATGTTTTATTCATTGAAACAAACATCTGTGATTCAGTGTGATAGATTTTAATATAGTTAAACAATACAACAAGATGTGTTTTAGAGAAAAACATCAGTATGAATGAATGGTTCTTGCAAGCTCCACAACACCCACTTTTAAATTATATTGAATAATAGATTTCTCTCCAGATTACTCCTATCAACTTCGAACAATCTTTTTGTATCATTAAGTGAAGTCAACAAAGCAGATAAAAGGGTATTTTTCCCCAAAACATGGTATCAACAATTTTAAATTGGGATTTTTTCATAGTATACGAAACTACAGCATTTGTGTGTGTCAGCGGTTTAAGGTGACTTCATGCACTGAATTAAAAGGTGCCAGGGTAGTACAGCCAAGCACACTACAAATCACAGAACTGTTCACTTGTGTTGTTTCTTTTCATAGTGTCACTAGGTAAAGTTATTCAATGCAGTTCTAAACAAGAGCAAGGAAAAAGAATTTAAAAAAAAAATCATTCTTGGACTAGGAAAAGGATGTTATTCCCCACCTCCCAAGACAATTAGCAAATAAGACCCCCAAGCCTGAACCAGCTTCAGTTTGCCTTGGTCTTTTAAGATGTTCCTAATTAGTTTAATCCCAGCCACCAGCTAGGTGTGGCTTTTGCAGTTCTTATTCCAGGTTTCATAAAGAATTTTACACAATATGGGCCCCAAATCAGACAACTGTTTTGATGTTGAAGAGCACAGGCTGTAAGCAGAGCATATGGTCATTGTTCCTTGCAATCGCAGACCGAGCATCCTCAAGGAAGCATGAAAGTTCTCTAGATACTTGCAAAAGACCATTGCATAATATGTAATTTCATGTTCAGTAATCATTTCTTCACTGGGTTCAGATGATAAAGTGGATACAGATGTTCATTAGCAACAAAAACATAAGCAAACAAGGCAGCAATCCAAGAAGCTGCTAGCAATTGAAAAGTCCAAGGCTGACCATCACATATTGCAGTCACAAACATTCATCTTTAAACCAAAAACCAGAATCTGCCCCCTCCACTTTCTATAGGAGTCCAAATTAGATTTTCTCATCCTACCCATACTTCAAGGGTATACTTCAATATTAAGTCTCAGTGGCCTAGGCATGCAGAATAGCTTGCAACTTTCCAGCCAGTCAGGATTTGCTCCTACAAATCTTTCCATTCAAACAGTCTTCCCTACCACACCTTTTTCCAAAAATCTCCACAGGTGGAGAGTCAGAGACTCATAGTCTGGCTTTGTTGATCTGATTTCTGGTGTCAAAAATAGGTAGTAAGAAAGATTCATCCTGGGACCTTTTCCAGAGGTATTTTCTCTCCCAGCTTTCCAGCGGAGGAGGAAAACACAAAGAAGATCAGCTGCAGGGAGCGACAGCTTCTATTTGTCACGTCGAACATCCCGGACTCTATCCCCGTCCTCTGGAGGGAATCATTCACAGGGAGAAGATTAGCCAAAAGGATTAGCAGGCAGCCGGATTATCCACGCGCACAGCTCAGTCAACTAATAAACCAGAACCTTTATGCATTTTATGCCTTTTAACCTCTCGGTTTCCGGACTTCTGATACTCATCCCTTTAAGCATCGCCGTACCTTAGGAGATGCTGAATACTCAATCGATGGAGATAGGTTTGTGGCTGATCCGGCACGTCTGAGTCATTTCCCATCAGCCACAAGATGTCAGTGTTGCTGAATGTTATTTTTCTTACCTGCACAGAAGCAGCTCTAGATGTTGCTGAGGGTGGCTGTCGACACTGGCCTTTATTCAGTAAGTCTAACAAAAAACCCAAGAAATTACACACAACCAAAGACAATAAAAATCTGCAGGACAAAGTTCATTTTGGTATTAACCATAATAAGTAAAACTCGAACTACATGGTTATTGCTGCCACCTTCTCCGAGCGAGCAAATCCTTGTGTCTTTTCACACGTCCCAACTTACGCAACACTTGAGCTTGGTAGACTGTTCTTGCACAGCAGCGTCACTTGGAAAGGAGCAACCAAAGGTGACACCAGAGCTGTTTAGTCCATCCCACCAGAAATGAGGCTGTCAGGAAATCTGAATCTACCAACTCTCACTAAATACGGGATCTGAAATCAAAGAACATGCTAATAGCTAGGTCCCAGTTATACTCTTGGTATGTACTTCCACACCCCTCTGGCTCTGGCAGCAGGCTCTGCCCACATGGCTCCATCATGGAGATCTCTCCGTGCCCAGACTTGTTTCTTCTCTGTATCACTTCCCCAATTGTATGAGCACACTTTTTTGTAAGGCCAAGCTACAAACCAGTATACTGGACTATCTGGTTTTAAAACACCCTTTCCTCTTCCCAACCCTTCCCAAAAGGCCAAGGTCAGGCAGCAGGGGAACTTTTGAACCGATATTGTTGTGGACTCAATGTATTGTGAAACTGCACCTCGGATTTCCTCCGCAGACTGACCGACCCGTATGTCGATTATTTTTCTGCTTCCTTCTTGGTTGCAGGAGATTTGCTTCACCAAACACTGACTTGACTTCCACTTCTAAGTATAGCAGAGCATGGGTACAATTAGCATGAGAATTCCTGTTTACATTATTTTCTGCCATTCATGTCCTCTGAACTTATTTACTTTTGAAATCACAGGAAGCACAACTTCGGTGGGAGTAGAGACAGGATTGCTCACCGTGAAAAAAGTTAGATGAATAGAGACAGATGAATTTATACACACTTGCAGTTATGAAAATACACAATGGAAACACAGTTATTTGAGTTGGGAAGTTAAGTAGACAGTTTAATACATTTGATCCCTCTATAATTTGTTTTCAAAAATATGAATATTATCTCCCAATAACAAATCCAAATAATTTAATTACAGAGGGCATATTTAGGGGGGAAAGAAGATTTTACCTAATTCTTTCAACCTTTCCCCAGCTGCCTTCCCTGCCCCTCTTTTTCTCCCCAAAACACAGCCCATTCTTTGAAAAATACTGCCATAGGCAAAGCAACAAAAACAAACCTCAGGGAAAGTCTTTCCCATTTCCAAATCTTCCTTCCATGTGTGCCGAACACCTCAACTAGGAAACTCTATTCTCAGTTTAATAAAAATCATTCTGCACAAAGACAAATTCTGCCAGCTCCTCCCTGTTCCATTAAGCAGTCTGGTCGTAGTGACCTTAAATCCCTATTTTTCTTTCCGTCCCATCTTTGCATTGTGTCGAAGGCACCATCTTCTCTGCCGCAGTCAGAGATTCTGTTTGCTTGACGTTTTCCTGCCTTCCCTGTTAGTGACAGCAGGCACAAACGTGCCAATATTCACAGGTCTTGAGTCGCTGGCGTGCCCGGCTGTTGTGCAGAGGCGCGGGCTGACTGCTCGCTGCGTGCACAGTGACCATTTGTCTGCAGTTTCTGGCTGCCTGGAAATCTGGTAGATTACTGCCCAAAGTGGTAGAGTTGGCAGGAGTACAGTGGAGAGATTCTCAGAAAAGCCTGACGGTTTCTGTTAAACTAGCTTGCCTCATTAAAGAGTCACATTTGCTAGGGTCATCTCAGGATGAGGATGGCTGGGGTTTATTTTCTTTTTCCTGGGGTCCCACTCAGTTAAGAATGTTTTCATGCAAATTCTAAAATTTCCAAGCTATTTACCAAAACTACATAGACTTGCTGAGACTCTGAGCTACAAACCCGGGGGGGGGTGGACGTTCATTTTTAATATAATTCCTGGAAAAGTTAAGGAGGTGACTGAAGCAGGGTTATTTGATCCAGCTCATACGTACATAGCGGGCTAGCTTAGCTAAACAAGGTATTGTGCTTCAAATAACTAGAGCAGTCGAAGAGGTAAAGGTTGAGATGGCATGGGAAAGGATTTCATCAGCCCAAAATTAATAAAGACAGGGATGGAAACACAAGACTTAGAAACGCGAGAGTGGAGGAGTATCTCATTTCAGGCACGCCTGTGTAAAGGTGAAGCAGCCTCGTTAATGTGCACTCTGGCATAAGCCAGTTCTGGCATCAGAGCCCTGCCCTAAGGATATGCCTTTTTCACCTGCTTTTCTTTTTCCTCCCCCCTAACAAACTAGGGATTTTGCTGGTTGGAGGTAGGGCGAGGCATAGTCCTGGGGCATTTTTGTTTTCTTTTTCTTTTTGGAGTGGAGACTTAAGGAAAGAAAAACACAATTCTAATTTTAAATTATAAAAGGACAAACTTCAGCTGTATTGCTTAATTCAGTTTCACACGCAATAACCTTTCAAATGGTGCTTGAAAGTCAACTCAAATTTCAATATAAATGATACTGCCAAGTTAGCATCTACGTATGAGACACTGCCCTTTATATTGCACTATCATCCCTTTGAATGTGTTGAACAGTAATTTTAATAGAATCATAAAAATCTTCAATTTCCTCTGTAGATCTAACCAATGCCAAGAGCTGTAAAAGAGTTATGCTTCTGTCTCACTTGTAAGGTTTGCGATTATTTTAACATCTCAGTTTTTGCCGGTCTTGTGTATTTAGATCCTAGGCCTGTTACCTCTTTGCTTAGAAAAACCTTTCCAATAAGAACGGCTCAAACTATTTTGTCCTTACTTGCTTCTCCTAACAAGGATGTTAGCATTGGAAGCTAGAAGTGAAAAAGAAATCGGAGGTATGGAAATATCCTGATGCCAATGTGCTTCATAATTTGACTTTAGCAAATATTCAGTACTGTGAATTAACAAGGGCACTGGAAAGTAGTTTAAATATGTATCAGATGCTGATACATGGCTGGGTTTTAATGTGAGAAATTTAAGCCCACAAAGTGATTTCTTGAGAAACATTCAAATGACAGAAAATGGTGGGGAGAGCAAAAATATAACCTCAGCTTAAACTACAGCCTTTCGGCACACGGCTCTGTCACTACAAGAGGGAAAACGCGTCCCTGTAAGAACCACGGGGGCAAAGAGGGTGTGGGAAGGCTGCGGGAGAGTTGTCCTCCCGCACTCGCAGAGACCAGCTTCAGTGGCCCCAGCATCCCACCGCCAACGCAGCCACCTCGCTCGGGTACAAACGATGGCGCGAAGTCCGTGCCAGCTGGGAGCCGGGGATGCAGCCACCTCTTTGCTGGATGAACTAGCAGTGGTGGATCACGCGTGAAGAGCCTGACTCATCCTTCCCTGCAATGCGGCAAACCTGGCCATGAGCAAGCGCTTCGTCTCCCCAGTCAAACGTAACCCTCGGCCAGCACGGACGGAAGTCCAGGGTCTGTCGTACCACCCTGCCTTCCCACACCCAGCACTTCCCTACATTCCCACCCCACCAGCCATCCGCTCTGGAGGTAGCTGTAGGTTTTGAGCAGCCTCATTCATGCTTTCCTTACCCAGTTTGAAAGAGGAATCACTCAGACCGGCTGAGTGCCTTTCGAAACAATAAATGCTGCACAAAGGAATATAGATTTTCGTTTTTTAATTATTCCGCATTCAGGCTGTGAGGAAGGCGTGACTGCTCGGACAGAGGCAGCTTGATTAGCACTTCGTAATTCACGCATGTGTGGATTCACTTTAAAGAAATTCTGCTTGGGTTTTTCTTTTTTTTTTTTTTGGTTTGACATCTCTAGAGAAAAGCTTTCATCAAAATCTGCTCTGCTGTTTCTTAAGGAAAAATATACTTTTGGCCATGTGAAAAAGCAAAATTAAATATTCCAGCTCACCCCAATACTCCTGGGGGCTTGAAATATGTCAGGGGCAGCATTTTAGGGGTAGAAGAGGCATTTTGCTGCTGTTATGAGTACTTGCCCAAGCTTGTCCAAAACAGGCGCTTCATCTGACACAGTTTCAGGCAACTCGTTAAGGTTTAAAAGTGCAGCTTCCAAAAAAACTGTGGAAGTGTAACTCCAGTCCCAGTATGCAGCAGCAGAACTGAAGTTCCTCAGGATTCTTCTGCCAGATACTGAGAGCTGCTCTCAAAAGTGGGTTCTTAGGCACTAAACCATAGGTTTCACATGTATTACGGGGCAAGTCTTTCATGGATGACCACTGGTAGGTCATCTTATGTTTTCACATGCCTTACTACAGACATCTGCTGTATGATTTCCATGGATCTTTGCTATGAACACCTAAAGCACAATAAAATACAAAGGGCCCTGAAAGAGAGGATCATAATCATCTTATCCTGGTGCCTTCTTGACACAGAAGTATCTGGCTCCATTCAGTATCTTTACGATAGATCTAATAATGCCTTTTTATAAGGCCATTGTGAACAGAAATGTGGTAGCTTGGGGGAGTTGTTAAGATATAATGTAACAATGAAAACGACAGAAGGAAGCCTAGGATGAAACTAACCCATACTAGTTACTAAACAAAGCCAGAGGCCATATGTAATAATGGGACTAAAATACCTGTGATCACATCATCTGAGAGTTCGGCATAATGCAAAAGAATCAGTGTAAAGCTGGGACTTCAATCAAATCTTTAATTATGGTATTTCTTAATTTTAAACACTTGATTTATGCTTAACATTCACAAAGCGTAGGAATTTTTCTTGTACTCATACATTAGCTATGCAATGCACTCTCTCTAAATTCACAGCATTTTGATCTAAAAGAGCCTGAATATCTGGAAATGACTGATTTATTGCATGCCTAATGATTGACTTCTTTTCTACTTTTCCACTAATATTTTAATTTCTTAAGAATTTCTGTTAAAATTTTGCAAGGTAAGCAATGATTTTGTATGATTGTATATCCTTACCTCAGTATTAGCTACATCCAACCTTACCCTGCATTTATTCTTAGTGGAAAATGTCCTGAGACTTTACTATTTAAGCATCAGTCATGCCATGAGACTAACCTATAAAAAGAATCTGGATCACCCTTTTTTTCAGAAGGCCACATGTACAGTGTCAGTAGGGCATCACACTTTGAGTCCAGAAAATGTTTAAGTGTTTCTGAATTGGGGCCTGGATAACACATCAGTTATGGTTATTTGCAAGCCACATTTCAATATCCAGCTTTTCAGGCTGTGTGTTTTTGTAGTTGCAACTTTCCACCTCCCCCGCACTGATTTAAGTGATGTTATTCTTGGCTAATAGTAATTGTGAGAAAATTTAATTCCATCTGTTTCCACCAAAAGCAGAAAATAGAATGTGAGAATCAATAGAAGACTGCACTTGTTATACATATTTGTCACAATCAGTGGCTTTGCTAAGGAAACATGTCTGCAGGTATGATTTGCAAAATAAATAGCAAGTCACAGCATCTGATCACCAGCTGTCTCGTTTAAGAAAGTCAGAGCCTCTTCTGACAGCTATGGATCATGAGCTTTCAGACGTTGCACAGCCTCTCCAGACTCATTCAAGGGGAAAGACGTCTTTCACCATACAAATGGATGGATGACAATTTTAATAGAAGTACAGATCTGGCTGTGCATTCATCATCAAAGTTTTGGGTTGACATCCGGTAGTTTCTCCATCTGAGATGATCACTCTCTCATACCCATGCTGATTACTCTGTATCCTTTGTGATTTCATATGCAGTTACTGTGCTTCATCAGAGATTTCTAGATGACTAACGGCAGCACCATTTCAGGTTTTCTCCCTAGTTAACGCTGTCAGCATTGAAATCTCTGTGGCTCCCCTTGGCTCAGTTGTCTCATTCATGGTCATGACCAAACCACAAAGAGGCAAACACACAGCACTTTCATAAGTCCTAGCAAGCCTGTGCTTCATGTACAGGCACAGCACTGCTCTTTCTTCAAAACCGTATTCTATCCACCTGGTAGGACATACCAGTGTCTTATCTGCATGTTTTTATTGCAACCATAAGCTGGGTGGATCATTTAATGAGTCCTTCAGCAAGAAATACTAGATTCCTTCCCAGAGTATTGTGTGTTTAATGTGTTATCACGGTTTGCAACACCTCTGCCTAATTCTGCTACAGTCTCTGTGTAATACAGCGTATTTTTGCAGATGGTGCTGTGACACAGCCAGTATCAGCTCACGGTTTCTTGCTGTGTCAACAAAACCCAGTTTAGTGGTGGTAGCACAGCATCTCCTCCAGGCACCATCTCCCTACCCAAGCGGGCAGCACACCCTTTGCAGCCTCCCTCACCCCCAAATAAAGCACAGCTCTGGGGTGCAGGAATGTAGGACCCATCCCTCCATCAGAACAGTTGCTCTGCAGCTTGGGATCTCCTCAGCACTGTGCAAACCTCACCTTCAGGTCGGTGGCACAGGATAAAGCTGGGTCACCTGCACCCACGGCCACCAGGAGGGGGACCAAGCCCACTCCAGTCCCGTCAGCCAAGAGTCCCTCCCAGGAATAACAGGCATAGCTTGTGAATTTAAAAGGTGATTTAGGGGTTCCTTAGACCTTACAAGACTTACAATCAGATAATTAAAATGGTTTTCATAAAATGTGGATGCTCAGCCTTAAGAGTTCAAGTGCCTTGAGCTTCAAAGTTAATGCCTGTTGTTTGCCAAAATACATAGAAAAAAGGTGTGCTTGACTGCTGCACAGCAACACTAAAAAGAAAAGTCATTAAAAAGGAGCATTGTTGGATGAATAATGCCTTTATGTTAGTTAACAGTACGCCTTCATCTGGAACTCTGTTTGCCATACCTGGGCTTGAATTTTAGCAGAGTGTACATGCAGTAAAACCTGGCAAGTCCAAAGTGGTTAATTACAATGTTCAGCAGCCTACAAACACTCCCATAGGCAGAGGGATTGAAGGCAGTATAACTGCCTTCAATTTAGAGGGAAGCAAGCAAAAGGTGATAGAACAGAGGTGTGTAACATAAAGAACAACTTGGGAAAATTAGGGTAAAATTGAGTGTTTAGTTTTTCCTAGAGGCTTCCCTATAGGTCAATGCAGTTAGAACATAAAAATTCTTAAATAAGTCAAAGGAATATTTTCTACAATGCCTAACTGCTATGAAAATGTCGGAGGAAACAAGAAGTCAACAGCTTTAAAAGAGGGCAGACACTTAAATGTATATCTGCAATTATCCTAACTGAAATAAAACATATGGAGATCGATCAGTAGCAGAGCACAGGAGAAAAGCCACTTGCTGAACTCTAAGCTCCATAGCAGAGCACAGGAGAAAAGCCACTTGCTGAACTCTAAACTCCATATGATATGGTTTTATCATATCAGCTGACAGTAAGGTGAAGCTCTTATAATGCCATAATAATAAACTGTAGTTCCATAGTACAGCAAGTGCCGTATGTAAACAAATACTTTCAAGTCTTACTTGTCAATATTCAGGGGGTTTAAAAATGTTAGTAACATATTCAGTAGTATCACATTCACAGAGGGTACAGAAAGAACTTCAGGTGTTATTCCTCTCCCAGTCAACACAGAGTCTCTCCCTGCCTTTTCCAGCAGGAAATGGCCAGCTTAGGCAAGGGGACAGCATGTGGCTCCAGTCAAACCGAGCACAAAGGGAAATGGAAATCACTGAATGGGGCAAAAGTTCATGAGTTTGGTGCCAGTAATTGAATACTTCTAAGCTTGTTTGGGATTTGCTGGGGTTTTTTTAAGGAAAAAAAAACAGTGAAATAAATCATATCTGGGAGGAAAATTAAGCTCTCCAAGGATGAAAGCATGACTCAACTGAAGAGCCAAGATCTGAAGGTAAAAGCTGTGGCAGACCCGTATCCTGCATTAATCAAGCAGATACAGGGAGATGTACTGCACTGACCAGCTGGTTATCTGCTTCTTGTCTGCAGAGGCAAGATGTCCTGACCACATGTGCCCTAGCACAGGCTGAACTCTAAACCAAGCTCCACAAAAATGATAACCAACATCTATTTTGAGAACAACAACCGAACCCAGGACATCTCGATCTGAACATGTGAGCCTCTGCAGCCAGATGGAAAGGTAAATGTCAAAGCAGGGCTGAAACAAAGCCACATCCTCTGTGTATTAGGCACAGAATAAAGGAAACCTGATACGCACACTTATATATCTATATATATATATAGATATCTGTATGCAAGCACATAGATGCTGAGCAATGAATTATGGCTAGAACATTATGAGTCAAGAAGAATAAAGTCTGAAAGGGTTGGCATTTTCTCAGATGAGATTTCATTGCCTGCCAGTTACCCATCAATGCATATTCTTCATTTAAACAACTAGCACAGGTACATATTAACGCAGCTTTTTAAAATATTACAGAAGATAGAAAGTCCCCACCCTTTGTTTAAAAGGTGTGAGGGGGGTTTGAAAACATCCTGGTTTTAAAGATTCGGTGTCTGTTCTTCCCACACGGCTCTCAGTTTTCAGTCTTTCACATGTGCTCAGGTCTGATTTCCAGGTCACTTCGCATGACTGGAAGGATCAGAAGCCAACCTGATTTTTAGAATCAGAGAATCACAGAATGGTAGGGGTTGGAAGGGACCTCTGTGGGTCATCTAGTCCAACCCCCCTGCCGAAGCAGGGTCACGTACAGCAGGCTGCACAGGATCACATCCAGGCGGGTCTTGAATATCTCCAGAGAAGGAGACTCCACAACCTCCCTGGGCAGCCTTTTCCAGGCCTCCGTCACCCTCAGAGGATTCAGACGGAACGTCCTGTGCCTCAGTTTGTGCCCATTGCCCCTTGTCCTGTCGCTGGGCACCACGGAAAAGAGCTTGGCCCCATCCTCCTGACGCCCACCCTTCAAATATTTATAAGCATTTATTAGGTCCCCTCTCAGCCTTCTCCAGGCTAAACAAGCCCAGCTCCCTCAGCCTTTCCTCCTAGGAGAGATGCTCCAGTCCCCTCCTCATCCTTGTAGCCCTCTGCTGGACTCTCTCCAGTAGCTCCTCATCTTTCTTGTACTGGGGAGCCCAGAACTGGACACAGGACTCCAGATGGGGCCTCACTAAGGCAGAGTAGAGGGGGAGGAGAACCTCCCTCGACCTGCTGGCCACACTCCTCCTAATGCATCCCAGGATGCCATTGGCCTTCTTGGCAACCAGGGCACACTGCTGGCTCATGGTCAACCTGTCGTTCACCAGGACACCCAGGTCCCTCTCCACAGAGCTGCTCTCCAGCAGGTCCACCCCAAGCCTGTACTGGTGCATGGGGTTGTTCCTCCCCAGGTGCAGGACCCTGCATTTGGCTTTGTTGAACCTCA
>Ga0065711_1031532_pt1 | contig 29410 bp, 19 predicted proteins | sample Hoacrofraction12_FD_59098 | JGI IMG/M metagenome (GOLD analysis project Ga0065711, IMG submission 59098) | Hoatzin crop microbial communities from Cojedes, Venezuela - Epithelial fraction 12 v2 (version 2) | ecosystem: Host-associated > Birds > Digestive system > Esophagus > Crop | place... | reverse complement strand
AACTTCTTCCCTCTGAGGGTGACGGAGCACTGGAACAGGCTGCCCAGGGAGGTTGTGGATTCTCCTTCTCTGGAGATATTCAAGACCCGCCTGGATGCGGTCCTGTGCAGCCTGCTGTAGGCGGTGCTGCTTTGGCAGGGTGGTTGGACTAGATGACCCACAGAGGTCCCTTCCAACCCCTAATGTTCTGTGATTCTGTAACTCCACCTCCAAGGTAGGTAAATATAGTGAATGGCATTACATTCCAGACCGTAAAGCTGTGGCAAGCATACCCTCACCAAAGTAATACTAAGAATCATAATCTGAGTTAACTAACCATTTTAGGCTTTGAAATCTGTAACAAGTGTGATTATTGAAAAGTCAGGGGGGAAGAAACCTCTTCAACTGTTGGCGATAAGCTGCTTCCAGACTCAGAATCTGGACAAGTCGTACCTTCCAAACGCACTAATGAAGATTTGCTTTCGGGAAAAAAGCTCATAGCTGTGCATTTCTTTGCAGAACTTACTTTGTGTTGTGGTTTAACCCCAGCCGGCAGCTCAGCCCCACCCAGCCGCTCGCTCACTCCCCCACGGTGGGATGGGGGAGAAGATCAGAAGGGTCAAAGCACAAAAACTTGTGGGTTGAGATAAAGACAGTTTAATAGATAAAAGAAAAGGCACGTGCGAATCCAAAGCAAAACAAGGAATTCATCCACTACTTCCCAGTGGCAGGCAGGTGTTCAGCCACTCCCAGGAAAGCCAGGCTGCATCACACGTAGCAACTACTTGGGAAAGCAAACGCCATCACTCCAAACATCCCCCCCTTCCTCCTTCTTCCCCCTGCTTTTGTTGCTGAGTATGACGTCATGTGGTGTGGTATATCCCTTTGGTCAGTTGGGGTCAGGTGTCCCAGCTGTGTGCCCCCCCAGCCTCCTGTGCACCCCCAGCCTCCTCACTGGTGGGGTGGTGTGAGAAGCAGAAAAGGCCCTAACACTGTGCAAGCACTGCTCAGCAACAGCTAAAACACCCCTGTGTTATCAACACTGTTTTGGTCACAAATCCAAACCACAGCACCGTACAAGCTGCTGTGGAGAGAGTTAACTCCATCCCCGTCAAAATCAGTACATTTTGAAAAAAAACTTGTCAGTTAGTTTGATGAAGACTAGATTAAAAAAAAAAAACAAACAGCCCTCAAGGAGCAGAACTCTTTGATTCTTGTGCACCACAGAGAATGTTTCCAACATGCATCTTTGCTCAATGTGCAGTATTTGGTCTCTACTAGTGTACCGTCTGATCCCACTGACCTATCCCAGTAAAATCACAGTGTGTAGAGCCAGTTTATATGCAGCCAAGAAAAATCTGAATTTGCTGAGGTCTGTTTGAAGCCAACGACATTTTATCCTCACATGTAATCTGATATCCGATGATGACAGTAGGAAGAAATTATTTCACTCGAATGCAAGTCGTTTTTTGAAGAAGTGGCACATGCTATATACAGAAAAGCTTTTGCAGATGGCCTATTGTAGGACTCAAAACTTTGGAAAATGAAGAAGATCTGCTTTTTCATAGCTAATAATTCATAGCTAGTTCATTCATAACTATTAATCCTTTACTCAGATATTTTATCAAGCTCAAACTAGCGTGTGAAGAGTGTATTGCTATTGCTATTACTTCCACTATTACTCAGGGTGATTTCATTTAAACAATCCCTAAAATGTTACTTTCCACTCCTTATAGTTAAAATAATACCATTATCATTTTCACTTTCTCATTATGACCCTACTGCCTTTGGGTAGACCAATTTGCTCTAATGCCTCCTTATCATAGCTCATAGCTACAGAAGTATTATTGTTAAGTACATGGTTTCTCTGTTACTGGGAGGAGAGCTATTTAAATACCCCAGTGATACATAGAGGAAGTTGCGGTAGCCCTTTACACTTAATATGGTATGTTCATTCTGAAAATTAGTGAAATTAAAATAAATCACATAGTAGGACCAAGAAGTAGAAATCTGCACAACTGAAATGGGAAGAAAAAGGTGCAGAACCCCAAAATGCTAGGTCTACACAGTGAATTCTTCATTACTTGGAGTTTGAAATTTGAGAAGAAAGTTCATTCAAAAAGTTGTGCTAAAGTTTGAGAGCAAGTTTTTAAACAGTTATAAATAAATATGAGAATAAAATATTACGGTGACATTCGAAAATAATATCTCTAACCTGATGTTCGCTGTCTTCAACATAACTAATTTTTCAGATAGCAAAAGTTGATACCAACCCATATTGTTGTACCGCGTATTAGCAGTAAATAGACCAACAGTTCACGAGCTAAAACCATACTACTTTAACAACAGAGGCCACCCAGCTCTATTATACAGTTTTATCTTATTGCAAAGTTTTACAATTTTTTTTATGGAGTCCATTTGAATCCAGTTAGCGAAGTATTAGAACGAAAACTGTTAAGGGCAGGAGTTTTTTTATTTTATATGTAATTTATATGTAGCAGATACAATTAGGGAGTTGGCCGTAAAAGATTGTCCATGGTAGGGAACTCGTAGATGCTGCATAGGCCTGGGCCACCCTGTGGTCTCAGTATTTTTTGTAGTTTGAGGTTTCAGTTATATTGCAACGGGAAACATTTACTGGTGTGTAGATTGACAACTGTTGTAAATCAGTATAATTCCTCAGATGTCAATCAAGTGATGCTAGATTGTCTGGTAGCTGTTGCAGGAAATGTTTGGAAAAACTCTTTATAAAGTCTATGTTGGTTAAAGTTTTTATGCAGTGGGTAGGGACAGGCAGAGCAAATAAATGGTGAAGGTAGTCATCCATGTCACTGATAGGTGCCATTTCATCTTTAGTACCTGCTGTTTACACATTGTTTACAAAGTGGTAGAAAAAAGCCTCAAATGAACAAGGAAAGCAGAGCAGAAATACCAGGGGGCTGTAGGGAGCACAAGGTGAGTTTCTGATACAGCTGTTTCTGAAAGACAGCCTAAAGGTAAAAGGCTGCTCACATGAATGAGAACCTGTGTGTTGCAGGAGGGTGATGACAGCAAACCAATGGCATGCTTTTGGACAAGACAGGGAGGCAGTGAAGGGGAAATCAAAGATGGCAGTTTGAGAAAGGGTATTATTAGAGAGAGCTATCTTCCTTATTTTCACTGTCCTTCACTAACTGTGAAATGCCTTGACTTTGTTCAGATCAGCGATGTTTGAGGGAAACTTCCATCAATATCACTAGCCTTGCGGTCAGCTGGCTCACAGCCTTAGGAGTTACCTTCTCCTCTCAGTCAGAGCCAACGTCAAAGTAGGCTATTGGCAACCAATTGTAGCACTGCTGCTCTCTCAGAAATGAAGTTTTGGGTTTTCTAGGAACAGGTTATCTTGCCTGAGTTCTCTTGCCTAAGTATTTATGACAGTTTGGATCAAGGAGGCCAAAAGAAGGACAGAAACAGAGCTTAGCAAGATACGCAACGGTAATTTGTAGGAAGCACATCTATACAATGGTGGCCTGCAGACACCAGGTTGGAACATCTGGAATGAGGGTGGAGTGGGATGAGGTTCTGGGGATTTTAAAGAATAATTTCTCTGTTAAAAAAAGAAACTATGTATTTACATTTAATAAAGGCACCAACTACATTTGTAGTAGTTGAGGAGAAGTAGGGAAATGCAGTATTATTCAGATTTTACAGGTATCGGTATAACCTAATTTTCAGAATAATGGGCATTTGCTTGAGTCATAGTCTTACAAATCTTATCAGTCAAATATTGTGTTTTACAAGGTATTGTAGTCTTAAAAGCCTACAACTATTACAGAAATGGGAGCGCATGAACTGATAACTGTAAATGACTGAAAATCAGAAGGATTTCATAGTCTGAAATCTGAACACCATTGTAAATTAGGACTGCAGATAACAAGCAGTTGTAAGGAAAGTTTGTTCTCTTCTGGACTGGTACAGATCAGTACAGCCAAATCATAAAAAAGGAAAAAATCAGGGGAACTTTCGAGGCTTTTTGCTTGAACTGACAGGTGAATGCTATTGGTTCCTGAGAGCCCATATCATTACTGATCTATACTATTTAAAACATGTGGGTGAGAGCATCAAAGGGAGGAGATGGTGCCCTTATATTCATATGGTTACACTTGCACAGGAAGGTTTGTATCTCTTCCCGCCCATGGCCTCATGGTTCACCGACTGTTCTCTGAACCTCCCAGGGAGGATCAGTTCTGCTCTCTCTTTGCAGCTGCAGTTCCAGTACATCGCTGCCCTCGGCAAGTGCTGTTCTTCTATACCCTCCTTCAGACAACTTGTCTCTTCCTTGCCTGTAGTCCTTCCTGTCTGGGGATGTTTTTCCATTGCTTAGCTGCTCCTGCTTCTTGCCCAAGCTTCTTCTTCCCGACATATCAAAATGTACTGCTCTACACCACGGTCCTTGCTGAAAGAGTAGCTGCATGTGGCAACAAACTTTCAGCCTTCCCTTCTTCCCTGCTAGCTCCGTCCAGTGCCGTGCTTCTCACAGCAACGAGCTGGGCTTTGCTCCCTGCTTCCCTTGTCAAGCAGCCTCATGGAGGAAGGAATGAAAGCCTTAAGCTTCTGTTTATTAAACAGGACAGACTTTTGGAAGCTGAAGCCAAATTCTTTTGTTTGCTATGGGTCAATGAAGAGAGGAATAGACCATCACAGACCCACTGATGAATATACCTGATGGACAGGTTTACTTTCCCAGCTGTCTCTCCTAAAAAGCAGAAGGAAGGAGCCCCGAAGACTGCCCAGTGAGTGGTACATATGTGTAAAAGCAGCAGTATCGAAATGCCTCCTGTTGGAGCTGGTAATAAATTAACTCTTGCTTTTACCACTTGGCAGAGAATTGGGAATAAATTTCTATAGATGAATTAGGACCTTGTTTAACTTCCAGCAGAAAAATGAGGAGTTCTAGAAAAGTTGATGGACCGTGTTCAATTTTATGATGCAGAAAAACAAACTGTTAACTTACAGAATTAATACCCGTGCGCTGTCGTGGCTTGTTCTGTACTTGTCTTCAGGCGCTGGGTATTTGTATTGGGAGAGTATGCTGACTTCAGTGCCAGTGTCAGTGTTTCCTTTATTTGCTATTGACGTTTCACATGTTTGTACTGTAGTGCCTGACAAGTTGTATCACAAACTGATTGGAGTAAATGCTGATTAACAAGAAATGAAGAAAAATAAGGGTCAGCAGTGCGGGAGGGAAAGCTATGCTAGGCCAAGACTCACTGAGGTATGCAGAAAACGCAGGCAACAAGGGAAGGCGGGGAATTAGTAACAGATCGTGTCATGGGTCTGCTACAGCCTTGGTGGGCTGTCAGCTGGCATCTGCGAAACAGAACTGTTTCTGGTGCCAGTGTAAACAAAGATGTCACACAACTGTCCTTGCTTCCAGTGCCTTTGGGTATGTCTGGTGGGTGGCTGGAGCCCACTGGCTGTGGCTGTGGGCCGGCTCCAGACGGGGATTGTGTAGCTGTGTTAGCTTGATCCCATGTCTGCCTTTCCGCAGGGTTTGTTTGCTCGGGTGCAGCGCTGAACCAACACTTCTGACCGTCATGCACCTCCAGGCTGACTCGCATCCGGAGAACGCTGAACACAGGGCAGACAAATGTTATCTACACTGTTGCAGCTGCTCCGGGCTTTTTGGCTTCCCCCAGACCAGTGCAGCCCATTTATACCTGGCTTATCTGAGGGATGGTCTGGATGAAAATCTGGGGGGCAAATTCATTCCTCTTGTTACCTTGAGAGATGCAGTGCTGCTTTACGTCTGTGCTCTAAATGACAAAGCAAAAGGGCAGTAAGTGATGTGGCACCTGAAAATCCTAACAAGTGAAGGTATTCAAAGATGTACTGTGACGAAAAGATGAATGAAGAAATCTGCTGCAGTCTGTAATGAGATAACCGCCAGAGGAATTAGATTGTATGCCCTCATCTCTTTCTGCCTCTCATTCTATTTTCGCAGTGAAATGGTATGAAGAGGAAGTTTTTCTTTCAACTGCATAGGATACTTCTATCAGACTGTTAATAACCCGAGACTAATAAAATGGAAACTGTTGCTGAGCATTTTCTATGCTACTTCCACATCTATGAAGTGAAGTGTAACAGAGCCACATTTTCTTGTTTATGTTGTGAGCTAAAGAATTAACAAAGAAAAATATTTCCTTCTTTTCAGAAGAAAAGCTGAAATAAAAGAGGTGATGAGAACTTTACTTCATTTGCTTTCCTTCCTTAGCCAAGAATTCAAGTTTATTAAGGTATTAGTAAAAAAAAAAAAAAGAATACAAGAAGGTTCTGTAGCAGTGTGCGGTAAACATTCTCCACATGAGCCTCCTGCACTTTACTGGGTTGACTGTGGTTTGCACTGTATTATTTGGCATTGAGAATTATGACATGTTCCTCCACTTCCTTGGTTGTTAACCTTCTTGGCTACTGCTGTTCATTTTGTATGGAAGGACAACATTCCAAATTGAAGAACAAACTCTGTCCTTGTAAGCCTGCTGCCAATCTGCTGCTCAGCCATACAAGTTCCTTCTGCCACTGAAAAGTAGACCCAAACACTCAGCTCTTAGCAGTGGGCTTCTCTTTGAGATCCAAGCCTTGCTGATACCCTTTCCGACGTGTGCCTGAAACATGTTGCAATCTGCAGTCCCTTCTAGTTACCTCACGAACAAACACGTGTGACTCGTAAGCCAATGAAATTTGCCTCCTATTAACACAGGCTATCCTGATGTACAAGCATTTTTTGAAACTTAACAAAGTCCTTAGCAAAACTAATCTTAGCAAAACTAATCAGAGATCTTTCCCCTCTTACTTTCACTGGACAGCACACTAAGCTTGAATCCATTTTCCAGTCCCAAATTTTTATGCATCCCTGCTTTTGCAAACACTTCCTTGATTTAAACAGGTACCTCTCCTACCCCTTCCAATATGCTCACATGTGTATTTCTGCATCGAAGGCTAACAGAGAAACATTTCAGAGTCACTGGATTTTACATGCCTGAAGGCAAGCCTGAGATCCTGAAGTGAAGACCCAGCAGCATGGAAGATTCCTGTGGGCCACAAATGTCCTTATGCCCTCGGTAAGAACTGAACTGAAGGCAGCAAAACCCATGTTTAGTTTTAGAGGTTAGAGGATTTTAGCAATGAACAGCTTTTTTTATTTACTTGTGTTTAGTTTTACGGAATGAACAGTTGTAATTGTTTCATGTGGGAGCTGTGTAAATAGCGTAACAGAATGTGAAGAGAAAAGGTGTTTTCCTAATGCTCAGTGTGTCAGGGCACATAAGTGCAGATTTAGATTATGTTTTACTACATCTTGTTCAGTTTTAAGATGTTTGTAATAGTGCAGCATTAGATAAATCTGCATAATATAAATGTCTAAATGAAATCCAGAATATTAGAAATTGGAGTTTCTATATGATGTGTGGTTTGTGTATTTTTGAGGCACACATCACAAGCATATGTTTAGTACTACCAGGCTGCAAGCAAATTATATCTGTGAGTACAGGACAAAGAGCAAACTGAGTGGCCACTTTGCTACCTGACTCCTGTTTACTTATCTACATCTGTAGTTGCAAGATGCTGTTGTTATAAGAGCAGTCCAAGTTCAAGCAGCCTACACATCCCATTCCATACCAATCCCATGCAGTATACAACCTAGGGTTCCTTCTAGGAAAGTCCTTACATTTGATTTCTCTTCCTGCTGATACGAGAGAAGCATACAACGTATGTAGCTGCTTTAATAGGCAGATATAGCAAAAGTCCAGGCTTTCTCCTGCAATACACCCTAAATGACACTTAGAGGCTGTATTTAGGAGTGGGATTAAATCTATTAGGACAGATGTAGAGTTGAGTTTAAAGTATTACGTCATTGTGTTTAGAAAAATATGTTTTTAAAAGTAAAAGATAGATACACTTCTTCTACATAGAAGGTAGATACATTTGAAAATATTTCTTGCTTGTTATGACCTCTTTCTTATTTTCCTTAAGAACAAACTCTATACCTCCATAGACTTTTACATTACTCTATCTACACTACTGAGGTTATGAACATTTATTTATACAGACTTATATGTAGAACATCCAAGCCTTATGGTGCTCCCATTGAATCCAAATGCAGGGATTTGGCCTTGCTTTTGTAATTGTTTCTGTTATATACCCCTATTTCAGAGTTCAGAATCTGGTTATAAAAAAATGCTTCCAGAATACAATTCAGCATCTAAGATATCAGTCAAGGAGCATTTATTACTAGTTTGATTTCAGTGTGGCTTTTTGAACTTACAAATGTGTCCTGAGAGTTTTATCCATGCTTTCAGATATTTTAAAGATTTAAAATACCTTTGACTAGCAAATGGAAATCATCACACTGCGGTGTGGAATGATAGCATCATCTTTAGCTAAAAATGTCGTAAAACCCCTAAGTGGTCACTTGAGTTTTTTCTGAATAGTAGGAGTATAGTTACTTCATAGCAGGCTTGCTCTAAGTGTAGATTTCAGCCTTATAATGCTTAGGTAAACGTGTTTTCCCCTAAAGAAAAGGAAGATAATCCAGCTTCCTCAAACATACCAGCTACACTGCAAATGCTTAATCAGATAAGCTGCTGATTCCAGCTATAGGGTGAATATTGGCTTCTGTCTTTTTGGGCTCACTGCAGAAAAACTGAGCCAACCCCAGCAGGCTTCTCTTGTGTCAGCTTGTTTGAACGCTGCATGGAAAACCAACTTCCCCAGCACTTGGGGAATGTGAAAATTTTGTATAAAAATCTGCGCAAGATCTTTTAAATACTGTAGAACCTGAGCAACCCAGGAGCATTACACTGGCTCTTTGAGGAGGGTACAGAATTAGCCCTACACGCAATGAAGATAGGGCTGTTTAATCAGAATCACTCCTCTTTACTATGCCAGTTAAGTAAGGTGGCTCAGGCAGATGGTGAAGCCCTCTTGGCCTGCTGAATTCCTTCCTCCTGGCACCCACTAATTTGCACCTCGAGCAAAGGAGGAGTTCTCCAGTATTGCTGCATTTCATCACCTCTAGCAACTGAAACAACAGAAAAATGCTTTTAAACCATCTTACTAACTGTGACTGTCAAATAAACTCCTAAAATGAAAGAAGCCTCAGAGGAGATGGGCAAGGACCCTGTGCCTGTGAAGCTTAGGAAATAATGCAGGGTGTTACTGACCACAACTGTGTTTTGGTTTGGCCTGGATAAACGCCAGCTGCCCACCACAACTGCTCTATCACTCCAGCTCTCAGATGGACAGGGGAGAAGAAATATGATGAAAGGCTCAAGAGTCGAGATAAGGACAGAGAGAGGTCACTTACCAATTAACATCGCAGGCAAAACACATTGAACTTGGGGAGAAAAAGAAGTTTGTCACCAATCAAATCAGAGTAGGGTAGTGAGAACTAAAACCGGACCTTAAAACACCTTTCCACCACCCCTCCCTTCTTCCTGGGCTCAACTTCACTCCCATTTCTTTCCCTCCTCCCCCCGAGTGGTGCAGGGGGACGGGGAATGAGGGATAAAGTCAGTTCGTCACACATTGTCTCTGCTGCTCCTTGTCCCTCAGGGGGAGGACTCCTCACACTCTTCCCCTGCTCCAGTGTGAGGTCCCTTTCACGGGAGACAGTTCTCCACAGACTTCTCCAAAGTGATTTGTTCCCACGGGCTGCAGCTCTTCATGAACTGCCCCAGCGTGGATCCTTCCCATGGGGTCACAAGGCCTGCCAGCAAACCTGCTCCGACGTGGGCTCCTGTCTCCATGGGTCCACAGGTCCTGGCAGGAGCCTGCTCCAGTGTGGGCTCCCCATGGGGTCATGGCCTCCTTCAGGTATCCACCTGCTCCGAGGTGGGGTCCCTTCCACAGGCTACAGGTGGATATCTACTCCACCGTGGACCTCCATGGGCTGCAGGGGGACTACCTACTTCACCATGGTCTTCATCACGAGCTGCAAGGGAAGACTCTCTGCTCCGGGATCTTGAGCACCTCCTCCCTCCTGCTTCTGAACTGACCTTGGTGTCTGCAGAGTTGTTTCTTTCACATTGTCTCACTTCTCTCTCTTGACTGCCGCTTCCCTGCGGTTTTTTTTTCTTCTCTTTCTTCAATATGTTATCCCAGAGGCACTACAACCATCACTGATGGGCTTTGTCTTGGCCAGTGGTGGGTCTGTCTGAGAGCCGGCTGGCACTGTCTTTATCAGACATGGAGGAAGCTTCCAGCAGCTTCTCACAGAAGCCACCCCTATAGCCCTCCCTGCTACCAAAACCTTGCCACGCAAACCAAAAACAAATTGTAGCAAAAAAGCTGATGTTATCTCAACACAAAATAGGGCTGGAGGGTGGCCTTTGGTTTAGATAAACAGCTGTCAACAGTTGAGTGGATCAAGCTCTGTGAGTTCATCAAGAGTGTGACTGTCTCCCTGTGTTAGCCAGAGCAGCATGGGGGGGAGTGAATACATAGCTTAGCCCAACATAGAACACAACAACTAGACAACTAGCAAAAGAATTTTGAAGAGAGAAACAGGCTTGAGATGGCTTCAACCCATATATTCGTTCCTGGCAACTGGGGAGACCCAGTGTATTACAGAGACCAGTAATAGGAATTATATTGATATTGTGCTTGAACTATATAGTGTTTTCAGTGCATTTTGTATCATTCTGCTAAATGAGAAATCTCGTGTAACATAGCTGTTGTCATATAAATAAACCTGATATCAAACATTACACCCTCCATGCAAGGAATATCTGAAAGAACTAGGTCAGAGAGTATTGGACTCTAACACTGAGGACTGAGCTAACAATAATTTTATGGCCTTGAATTTGCATCTAGAAGAAAGTATGTCCTGGCAACAACTAGTATGAGAAACAGTTGAGAGTGCTATTCATTTAAAGAGCATCATTCTTCATGATGGAATAGGCAAACATCAGTAATCACTCAAAAAGCCAGTACTGTTAAAGACAAAGACTGGGGAGATGCATAAGCTAATTTAAGATTGTCCATGTCAAAAAAAACCCCAACAAACCAAGAACAAGCTCAAACTTCCATATTTACTTCTGAAAATCTAAACTTCCGAAAAGCAGCAATAGTTAAACGATTTCAATTCTTCCTACTTTGCAGAAAAAAATTACTCCAATACTTCAAGGATATTGAACATCAAGGAATGCATAAATGCCATGCATAACTGCACTAAGGACTATGCAATATAATCATTTACAAAAAGCTGGTGCACATGGCTGTATCTTGAATTCCTTAGGCCCCAGGTACCCCTCAAAGTCAGAGGGAATCAAGAGTAAAACTGCAAAGTCCAGATTAAGACTTTTATAGCACTTATGTCTATATACAAAAAAGCCAATTGCCCAGACTCCCTTTATAGCCAATACAGAGACTTTAAGACGTCTGGAGGGTGTGTCCCTTAAAGTGAGATGAATCACATCCTCAGGGTGTTTATTTCTTACAAAAGAATCTAGATGACTCTCAGCTGTAAATGTCAAGCATCCCTAGCCAAATGAGATGGACCATACCTTACACATTATATGTCCTCTATCAACCTGGGCAACAGAGTCGGGTCCTGGGTACCTCAGTCAAGTGCGTCCTCTAAACTCAGTCCCATCCTGTGCTGTGGGATAGAAACCCTGGTTTTCTCCCTGTAGGGAATACTGAATCTTTTGCCTAGACCTGGATGTCTAATGACCTCTGAGTCTCCCTGGGCTGGCTGAAACACTGCACAGGAGACTCCCAGAGTTCTAGAGTTATGGCTGGAGGCTAGAGGCTTATGCTTTGGTATCTCAGGTGTTTCGGAAACTGAATCCAGTGCATAATAACTACAACCAATATAGATTGTTGTATTTGTTCAGCATTTGTTGCCATATTTGCTTTTACCTTGACTGTTTCTAGTTGACATGGTCATCTATGACAAACAGGAATTAACTCCATGGTTTGCCCGTGGGCCAAATGAGTTTCAGCTGTGAAGAAAGACAACTTCATGCATTATGGCTATGGAGTATAGAAGTCAGTTATAAAGAAAACCTGTTGCCAAACAGGCTCACAGTATTTTAAGATTTTCATAAGAACTGCTGCTTTCTAATCGATGTCATGTTTAAGGAAGAACTGATAAAGAATTGATGGGTTTTGATCTGATATCAAAGATTCTCTCTTGGAGTAGGGGTGGCTAGTCATAGTGCCGTCCAGTTTGTGTGACTGAAAGAAGTACCATGGTGCCTCCCAGGGATCAATAGTCTCTGTCAAATTAAAATATACGATAAGAAGTTAGAAGTGCTATGGTGTCTCCATAGTGGAAAATCATTTGGCCAAAGCTTTTAAGTCACATTTAGTTGTTCAGATAAATGTTAAACCCAGTTTTCTAAAGTTCATTTCCATTTAGAACTATGGAAATCTTTGGTCTTCAGCCCTTCTGAAAACTGGGTACAAAACACACTGGATTAGGAGCTTTACCCCATCATTGTTTGGAAGTGTAGATTTTCTTTCATAAGTGAATTTACAGTTTGAGGTGCATGGTTGTCTTTGATTCTAACAGGAATGCAATTTCTAAGATGTAGGTATTAAACAACCTGCTCTAAGTTGGTAAACTACCTGACACTGAATGAAGCTGTCTGTGAATGAATTAACACATTATTGTTCCTTCTTCTGTTCAGAGTTTTAAAATTTTTTCCTGTTCTGAAATCTTGACAATTTTCTCATGCAGGTTCTGAGAGCTGTAAAGCAATTTTTGCCAACCAGTAATAAATTTGCTGTTCAGAAATTGTTTTCACATCAGTAATTTACACAACTCCATAGTTTGATGAAGCAAAGGATAAAAACTAAAAATGTAGTTACTATGAAAAAATGAAATAATAACATTTTAAAACTATTGCTTTTCATCCTTAAATATGGATTATATATTCCTTCTCATCCATAAATTTTAAAACTCGTTATAAAGTCTCTGGTATTTCCATTTTACAGATGTCCAATGTTCAACTTGCATGCCAGGCCAGTAGCGGTACAAAGAAAAGAACATGGTCTCTTGATTGCTGTCTTAGTTAAATATCCATTAGACTATGATCTCATAGGTCTACTTAATACAGCAGGTATTTTTATACAGTACAGTGAATGTAAACAAAATACTGTAAGGACGTAGTGTACTATAGGGATACTGGAACTGGGCATCTTACTAGAACATAACCAAAATTCCAAGTTTGTATAACTTGTTCAGGCAAAACACTGGCTCAAACAGGTCAGTAAAAGAGACAGTGAAGAACCAAACACAGAATAAACAAAGTATAAAACCTGATTACATTTCTTTATGACTTTAAACTCAGGAAACTGGGAAAATAGCACAGGAATGCAGGAAAAGGAGGAGTAGAGAGGAAGGACACTGGGTGTTCATATGCTTTTTCACTGTAGCATGAAGGCAGTATTCAACTGATTGCAAAATTTTTAATGGAATATTGCTTCACTGGAAAATGTTGATTTGCTGAAACTGTTTGCAGGAATGTAGATATGTCTGATGGATGAAAATCTCTCTCCCTCACTCCTTAGCAGAGCCTCCTCTCCAAGCTACAGGATCATCAGCAGACCACCTGGAGGGATATTTCTGAGCCAAGAACATGGAAGCTTTGAGAGGCCTGATCTCCCCAACCTTCCTGGCTTCTTGAAGCTCACTTGATAAAGTGCCAGGTTTTTTGATTCTGTGGTTTCTCAGAGCAATTAAGGCTCCAAGGCTCCCCAGGCCTATGGCAGTCCACCTGTAATATAAATCTTTTGGTTACTGTAAGTTAGGACTGAAAAAAAATATGAAAAAATCTCAATATTTTTCTTGGACTTGAAAGTCCCTTTCCCTGTCATGTCAAGTACCATTTTATTTTTTTATTCAATAAACATGGTTCCACTGTTATAAAACGAGTGTTTTCAGGCTGTGGTAGCACTAGATTAAACTTCTCTGTAGGGTACCCATTGCCTAAATTCTTATTCTGAAATAAGACCAAAACTTTCATTTTAGGAGAATAAGTTTAATGCTGTTAAGTGAATCATAAATCAGAACTGTCATTTTTAGAACACCCAAAATATTTTTGTACTATGGAAAATATCACTCATTCCCTCTTTCCAGGTCCTCATCCTGTGAGGGAGCTGTCTGTATCCGTTACTACCGCAGCTAAATCTTCCCTGACTGTCTTGAGAAAAAAGCCAAAATCAAAACCAAAACCCAAGTAATTAAGAGCATCATAAAAAACTTTTTGATTAAACAGTCTCCATTGTGGAATCCAACAAACACTGCATTTTAGAAAGGCAATCCTGATTAACATCACGGCTTGCTTTTTCTTATTATTCAGAATGTAAGAAGCTTGAGTGTCTTGGGTTTTTTTTTTTTTATTTTGATTCCCACAGATCGCTGAACATTTGCTGGTGAAATCTTGTCCCCATTAAAGTCAACAAAAAATTCATTATGACTTCAGTACATCCAGAACTACCTCATCTTCAGTAGGGGTTTGTGGCTGTTATGACATAGTAGCTCCCATCTTCTGTTTTTGTCATGATTTCTTCTTTCAAAAAGGAACATGGTTCAGAATCAATTGGTAAGATTAAGCTTGTCAACAGACCCATGGTTGTGATATATCTGTTCAATGGTATTCTCCCTGTGGATCCTTTCTATTGCTTAATGCTGCAGCATTCTCATATGTGTAATGTACTCAGTGATTAAAATCAGCATTTAATACAGATCTGTATAATACAAGTGATCAGATGGATCCAGTCCAGCCAGCTCCTTTTGCCCTTTTCTCTCTAGTTAGGTAAAGATTAATGTTTTTAGGAACTGTATGTTATCTGAGAGGAAACTGGGCAATGGGGAAGTGTAAGGGAGGAAGCTGCTTTCAAACACATATACAGGAAAAAAGACAATTGACAGGAGGTGCAGCTGTGATTTTTTAACATATAATGCTTTTTGTCAAGGGAATGGCAGCATAAGAAAGAGGAATGGTCCATAAATTTGATGGAAACCAAATATAAGCCAAGTGTCGTGAATCGTAAAGTTTAAGGATGTCACTGTGTATTTATTGAACATTGTTGAAATCTGTGGAAGAATTGAATCAGCTTTTGACATATATCAGGTAGTTACTTTCTCATGGTTTCCTGTTGGATGATGTGGCATTGGAATTTTGCATTCTTTCTTCCATGGTTTCCACTTCAGCCAGTACTTGGACAATGCTGTAAAATTTGTAAATTTCTTTTCCAATCTAGACTCACCTTCTCTGCAATATTTATATGCAAGCACATGTTCATTCCCCAGCTTAGATTACGTTCCAGTGCACTCCTGACCAGACGTGGGAACAGCCTCTGGTGTGGCCTATGCATACTCGGCACCTTAGGTGGTGGATCAAACTCTTGTTCTTGTGTTGTGAGTACAGTGGATCCGGGAATGGTGGGCCATGCAAAGGTGCATTATACTAACAGTTTTCCAATGGTCACATTTTCCTTTGTGCATTTTGGGTGCTCTGAGCCCCAGCTCTAGTGGAGCATCTCCTAGACAAGTATCTGGAAATTGATGGGTCCCAGGTCTTGGCATAGTTATCCTTAACCCCAAAACATTTTTCGCCTAACAATGTAGATAAAGCTTTGGGATCCCATTGCAATAGGATACTAGTTGTGTCAAGAATCTACATTATATGTGAAATCAGACATTTCATTATGATTTAAACAAATAAGCCTCCTCTCTGTCTGCTCTGATTTAGAACAAGGATGGCCTTAAAAATTACACAGAATTGTATGGAATATAAAGAAAAAAAACCAATTATCCCACAGAAAGAATCAGGGGAATGTAATGGAATATTTGGGGGAATGGCTTACAATCCAATTTCAGTAAAATAATTTTTTCACCCAAATATCAAGAGGTAATACACAAGAAATTAACTACTTAGAAAGCAAAAAAACATCTTACTGATTTATGATGCATTCCTTGATCATCAGAAGCAGAGTTAAATTATCTAGATGGGATACACAGGGTTGTGGAATTACACATTACTTTCTTCCAAGATATATGAACTCCATATGTCATAACTTCCTTGAGGACTGCATTGTGGTTAGGCCACTTTGTGTTTTTTCAATTTTCTTGTGAGGAAAGCCTAATCTCACAAAGAAAAAGCAGTTCCCTAGACTACAGTCTGGATTTTGTTAGGGACACATTACTACTGTTTCCTGACATTGTTACTCTTGCAGTATAACTTTTACACCAATTTATAAGCAATAGTGTGACACAACTTTCAGAAATGCCCTCAGAGCAACTTTGTGGATGGCATTTACAGAAACATACAATTTAAATGCAGTGATTACATGAGAAAGCACATGTAAACGAGGACCTGGCCCTGTATTCACTGAAGTTGGTGGCAGAATTATCAGCCGCTTAAGTAAGTCAGATTCATAACCATGAACTTGCCAATCCTTTTTCAACAGTCTTTTAGTTTGGCTTGGATAAATGTCAGGTGTCCACCAAAACTGCTCTATCACTCCAGCTCCTCAACTGGACAGGGGAGAGGAAATAAGATGAAAGGCTCGAGGGTCGAGATAAGGACAGAAAGAGGTCACTTACCAATTAACATCGCAGGCAAAACACATTGAACTTGGGGAGAAAAAGAAGCTTATCACCAATCAAATCAGAGTACAGTAATAAGAACTAAAACTGGATCTTAAAATACCTTCCCCCCACCCCTCCCTTCTTCCTGGGCTCAACTTCACTCCTATTTCTCTCCCTCCTCCCCCCCAAGCGGCACACGGGGACGGGGAATGAGTGATACAGTCAGTTCATCGCACGTTGTCTCTGCCGCTCCTTCCTCCTCAGGGGGAGGACTCCTCACACTCTTCCCTGGCTTCAGAGTGAGGTCCCTCTCATGGGAGAAAGTTCTCCACACACTTCTTCAACGTGAGTCCTTCCCACGGGGTGCAGTCCTTCAGGAACAGGCAGCTCCAGCGTGGGTCATTCCCATGGGGTCACAAGGCCTGCCAGCAAACCTGCTCCGGCGCGGGCTCCTGTCTCCATGGGTCCACAGGTCCTGGCAGGAGCCTGCTCCAGCGTGGGCTCCCCATGGGGTCACAGCCTCCTTCAGGCATCCACCTGCTCCAAGGTGGGGTCCCTTTCACGGGCTAAAGGTGGCTATCTACTCTACCGTGGACCTCCATGGGCTGCAAGGGGACAACCTGCCTCACCATGGTCTTTACCTCAGGCTGCAAGGGAAGACTCTGCTCCAGTGTCTTGAGCACCTCCTCCCTCTCCTTCTTCACTGACCTTGGTGTTTGCAGCGTTGTTTCTTTCACATCGTCTCACTCCTCTCTCTTCACTGCCACTTCCGCACAGTTTTTTCTTCCCTTTCTTCAATATGTTATCACAGAGGCTCTACCACCATTGCTTATTGGCTTGGCCCTGGCCAGTGGCGGGTCCATCTGAGAGCCGGCTGGCATTGGCTCTATCAGACATGGGGGAAGCTTCTCACAGCTTTTCACAGAAGTCACCCCATGCAAAACCTAAACAAATAAAAATGCATTTCATATAAAGGAAAAGAACAAAGCAATTTAGGTTTGATAACAAATGGAAAGTATAAGGTATATCACAACAATGTTTGAGAGAGACATCGAAGTAACGTTGAAGAACACAGTATATCTTGCCTTGCCCTGCTTTGCCCTGCTTTGCCCTGTGTTGCCCTGCCTTGCCCTGCCTTGCCTTGTCCTGCCTTGCCTTGCTTTCCCCACCCTGTCCTGTCCTGTCCTACTTTGTCCTACACCACCCTTCCCTTCCTCATGTGTAGCCTTTGACGTTCACTTTACTTTTGAGATTAGCCAGTGCTGTCAGTAACGTGACTTTTCAAGCTGATATTTAGGAACATGGAGCACCACAAAACAGTGGTAGTGCTTATCCGCAAAGACAGATGCTATTAAAATCAAAATGTGAAAATAAGATGAAAACCAGAAAGAATCAATTTTTTCTAATCTCACTCAGTCGTATTAAGCACACAGCAATGACTTTTCTGCCAAATTTCTTCCTAGAAGGAGGAATGAGACTGAGATTAAAGTCCAGTATTTGTTCACCCAAATCAAGCATTAAACCTTATCTATTGTAGGATACAGTTTTTTAGGAAGACAGGAAATATGGGGATGTTTTAAATACTTTAATCTGCTTGCCTGAGGATGGTATAAACAGGGAGCACGCAATATTGCATATTTTTAATAGGAAGTTTTGGTGGCTTCACCTCTCTGTGGCTTGGGTCTGTGGCAACACTGGCTCCCTTGAGGCTTCTGGTCTTAGCCTGGTGTCCAAATTTTTGTTGGGTAGACTGATGAGCTGGCTGGGTAGTTATTTTGAAATGGGGATCTGCCAATCAAAGCAAATTGGTTACAGCCACATTTTGCTGCAAAGAGTGTGTTGTCCTTCTTTTTCCCCTCCTTTACTGAAATGTATTTGTTCACATACAGGGTATGTACGTGAGCAGCTGGAGGCAGTTATGCATCTATTTCACCTATGCTCTAGGACAGCCAGATGCGAACAGCCTGGATTTAAAAGCCTGTGTACATGTTAGCTCATGCCTGGTCCTATGCTAACACAGTTACAGTTCCCAAATTTATACAACCGTGTTGAAGTCTGAGTGGTCTGGGCACACGTCCCCCCAGAAGGCAGACTTGTGGCCTTCACAACATAAATTACGCTTATGCTGCAGGGGTCTCCTCAAACAGAATTACTTTGTTAGAGAGTGGAACTCTTAATGTAGATCTATTTTCTGGGCGTAAGAGGCAGGTCTATAAGTGCCATTTTCCTCTTTGCTTTTTCCATTTTTACTTACACTTCTTTGTCATCTGTGGCCTTAATTCCCTTTGGGACAGTTTTCATCAAGCAAGAGGACACGTTGCAGAGATGCTCTATAGCTTTTTGACCCAGCTAGAAGGAAAGAAACTATGGGCCCCACACAACAGCGCAGTCTAAGATACTTTGGCATGCTGATTGTACAAATATTATTACTTAATTAAAGGAAATTAGTGTTCATGTCCTGTAGAAGAATTTGTGCCATTTAAAATGGTCCAAATGCATACTCATTTGGAAATTTTTGATACTTTATTTATAGAATCTTAGAGTAATCCTATCACATGCCCTGAAGACTATTATATTTAGGAAAATAAATAACTGCAGTAAACAGAATTATAGCTTTATTATAAATTTTCTATAAACTGCTGAAAATAGGCTTTATAAGGGAAACTAGGGCACAACTTTTTCCAACTTTTCATAACTCAGTTAAGGTCTTTTGGGACTAGCAGAACTGGCATAGAACAAATAAGGCTAAAAAAATTGCTAATAGAGTAATTTGTGTTATATGCTGTTCACTTACAAATGTATTACAGCTACCAGGTTGAAAGGCTCTTTGTTTCTAATAAAGCTGCTGAAATGGGCTGGATGAGTCAGTTTAAACTTTATAAAGAAGATTATAATTTTCAGTTAGAGATTGAAAAGGGGCATGATAAAGCCTAAATAGCAGTGTAAATGAATACTCTGTCTCTCAGACCATGACAGTACTGTGTGTTTCTCACAGCTCAGTTATGTTTTTTAGATATATGGACATTTTCTGTGGTTTCTGGAATTTAACTGCTAAAAGTAGCAGTGACTCAGCATTTTAAATGGTTTGAGTTTTGTTTTTTTTTCCTAAATAATGGTTTCTAAGTTGGTACAGGTTCTAGAACTAGCAGCCTCCAGATTTCCCCTTGATGGTTTACTGTCAGGGAGTCTAGCCCTGTGCATGACCAGTGGCAAAGAAACCTCCTTTGTTGCATGCAAAACTGTAGTACTGTAAATGTTAAAATCTAAACTACTACATGTCTGCTTGCATTAATTCAGAGCAGCACTTGAAACCAAAGGAAAAAGGCTTTCATGGGAGACACAGTAAAGGGATGAGTAGTAAATAAAATATAAGCATTTGAAAAGAAACAAATGCAAAATAGATGCTGTAAGTTGGGCATGAACTGTGGCATAGTAGTCAAGTCAAATCTTCCACCCATGTATAATCAAAACTATTTTTACACATGTTTATAATAGCTGTTTGAATTTCCTATGATTCTGCCCAGTTTAGACATTCATTCACAGAAAACAGCCAGCTGAGACATTAATAACTGAAAGAAGGTATTTTTTCAGACCTCACTATAAAATATACTTCTATTGTTTCCATTGCATAAGCCAGAAAAGCCGATTATCTTTGGTTTGGTTTCTCTTTTTCTTCCTTTGTCTATCTGTGTAAATATATATCTACATATATATGTATATATATGTTTGTATATAAAAGTGTATATATTTCACATATTGTATAAAATATGTGATTTTCAACAAAATGAAGTAAAAATACGTCATGTGAATCAAGACTGCAAAACAAGCTATGTAAATATTTTCACCTAGGGCAGAGTGAGTAGGAGTATGAAGACAATATCACTCATATATATTTTCCCTAAGGTGACTGTAACAACTCTGCATTTTCTTTAAAATTACTTTCGCAACATAGCAATATTTATTTAAATTAGATAGCTTGTCAAATGAATCATACCAACGTGATCTGTATCTCAAGTTGTTTCCTGGCATTCATAGTTGCAACTTGATTTTCATTTTGCACTCTTGATCTAATTAAGATTATCATTTTCTTGTGTGCTTGTGAAATACACAGGCAGTTGTAGATACACAACTGTAGGTGCAAAAAGAGCCACAATGGCAGCACTGCTTAGAATTTGAAGCACTTGACAGATATATTCCTGGAAGTTATTTCCATCAGATGGTCATTCAATTTATGTCCTTGTGCTCTTCACTTTCATCTGTTATTTTGTGCTCTTACCTAAATTAAAATGTTTATCACTTGTCTGTCTGTCTACCTATCTTGGTGCTGTTCTTATTTTATTCTAGTAGAAGCGGTGAAGGTACTAAATATCCTACATGAGAGTTAAGTAAAGACTCAGAATTCAGAAGTTTTTACTTCTAAACCATATGAAGGCAATGAAGAAGATTCAGTTCTTCTCCTCTGAATAAAGTAACATACATAGTAGGATAGATTGCTTCAGGATATGGAATGGGATATCTGTCACCAAAAGCTTTTGAGACCAATTGAACAAATCTATTTTTTAAACAATAATTTAAGTTTACTTGCCTTACATTTGGACTGTGGTTTGAATGAAATTCTCTCCCAAGGTCTTTTCTAGCTTTATTTTCACTGTTCTTTACTTCTTGAAATGTGTCCCTTCTATTCCATCTAAGAAAGGTTGGAAAATTTGACTGTTACCTCAGTAGTCTTATATCTAGGCACTGGATGCTCATGCACAGTGTCCACTTTGCTTCACAGAGCTGAACATAAAATTGTATGAATAAATCAACATTTATGACCATTGAAAACGATAAGCTATTGATACTTTTCTGTATCTGGTCATCTCTATACAGAAAGAAGTGGGGAAAATGGCGTTTCTTCACCTTATACCTAATAGTTGTCCCTTACAACATACCCTACCCACTAGTCTAAGGTGGAATCCAGTAAGGCAAAACTGGAAGTAAAACAGAAAAATAATTATTCCTAATCTTTAATTCATTCTTGAAAATAAATGTGATCAAGTCAGGCTAATTAAAAAAACCCACAACAAACAACTATAAGTATCCTCCAATGACTGCCTGAAGAGCAGAACTAAGGAAACCTGGTTCCCTGTGGGACCATGCTCTCCTCTTACCAGCCCTTCTCCCTACTTCTCCTAGAGCCTGCAACACAATGGCCCACTTCCTCATGTGATCCCTGCAGCCATGCACACAACACTTTCAACTTTGTACCATAACCCCTGAGCACATTTTTCTGCTCGCTAACTGAGCAAGAGGCAGCCTGCCAAGTTGGTAGTTTAGAGATGTACATTCCTGACTGGCCTACCAGCCACTACCTCTTTGCTCCCCTTTTCCCTAAGGGGGAACACCGATGGGGTTTTCTAATCTTCTTACCATCTTATTTTCATGGCAAATATAAAGCCTATTGTATCTTGGATTCTCCACCTCTCACCAAAATGTTTTTTAAATAGCTTAGGAATTTCGTAGGCTACTGGATAAGGGAACAGTGGAAGAAGAGGAAAAGACAGGGCACAGTCAGATGGACACGCAGATGGGGATTATTTAGATCTTACTTTCTTAGAGAACTAGGTTGAGGAAACCAGTTATGAGCATTTCCATTTAGCTGGATAGGAAAAGATGCTAGAAATATTTTAGCATTTTTCAGGAAAAAAAAGTCCCTTTTTTTCTTCTTTTGAAAACATCATTCTTCTCATTTTACAATTGAAAAAGAAAGCCTTCAGAAAAAGTTGTCTGATCTCTTAATTTATTGCTACTGTTCAAAGGTTTCCTTGGTGTACAAAATTTGTGATCCTATGTGACAAGGCCAAGTATGAAAACAAAGAAAGAGAAAATCCATGGGTAACTAAGCTGAGGCATAATAGAGAAAATCTCTTTAAGGGCTTTGGTATTATATAGAAAATTTGCTCAATAAAAATAACCCAAACCAGAAAAGTTTCTGGATTTATTTCCTTCATGTAAAGTAACAGTCTATAAACACGAAACAGATAAGTTAAAAAAACCCCAGACCCCAGCAAAACAACATCCCAACCTAGCTCTCTCTCCACCTACGGCAGTTTTTTTAGTGTTCAAGCTTTACTAGGCTCAGCCAAACCTGGGAGCATCAATGTCTGGTGACACAGTTCTAGTTATGGACTACATAACTAGGGTATACCTGTCTCAAGAAGGGGAAAGGATCCTTGTGCAGGAGTTAGCAGTTGTGAGTGAAAGATCTTTAAAGTAGATTTGAAGAAGGAAAGGGACAATAAAAGGCTCATTAGACATAAGCCTGGGGGTGGCACAACAACATGAAGAGGATGGTGTGCTTATGAGGTTCTTTGGTCTGCCATCTCTGTGGAGGTAGGAGATGGAGAGCCACGCAGCAGCAAAAGCACGAGAGTTATTGAGGTGTTAGAAACCATGGAAGCACCTGAGAATGATCACACAGGAACTGAGGCTTCTCCCCCAAGAAAGGGGGAGGGATCAATAGCCCAGCTGAAGTGCATCTACACATTCAACCATCTGGATGAGAGCATGGAGTGCGCCCTCAGTAAGTTTCCAGATGACACCAAATTGGGCAGGAGTGTTGATCTACTCAAGGGTAGGAAGGATCCAGAGGGATCTGGACAGGCTGGGTCGATGGGACGAGGCCAACTGTACGAGGTTCAAGAAGGCCAAGTGCCGGGTCCTTCACTTGGGTCACAACAACCCCATGCAACGCTATAGGCTTGGGGAAGAGTGGCTGGAAAGCTGCCCGGCGGAAATGGAGCTGGGGGTGTTGGTCGACAGCCGGCTGAACATGAGCTAGCAGTGTGCCCAGGTGGTCAAGAAGGCCAACAGCATCCTGGCTTGTATCAGGAATAGTGTGGCCAGCAGGAGCAGGGAGGTGATTGTGCCCCTGTACTCAGCACTGGTGAGGCCACACCACAAGTAAGCTGTTCAGTTTTGGGCCCCTCATTACAAGAAAGATGTTGAGATGCTGGAGCATGTCCAGAGAAGAGCAACAAGGCTGGTGAAGGGTCTAGAGCACAGATCTTAATTAGGAGCAGCTGAGGGAACTGAGATTGTTTAGCCTGGGGAAGAGGAGGCTGAGGGGAGACCTTACTGCTCTCTACAGCAACCTGAAACGAGGTTGTAGTGAGGCTGGTGTTGGTCTCTTCTCCCAAGTAACAAGTGATAGAAAAAGAGGAAACAGCCTCAAATTGCACCGGGAGAGATTTAGATTAGATATTAGGAAAAATTTCTTCACTGAAAGAGTTGTAAATCATTGGAACAGGCTGCCCAGCTTAGTGGTGGAGTCACCATCCCTGGAGGCATTTAAAAGATGTGTAGATGCAGAGCTTAGGGACATGGTTTAGTGGGGGACTGGACAGTGTTAGGTTAATGGTTGGACTCGAAGATCTTGAAGGTCTACTCCAGCCTAAGTGATTCTATGAGTCTAACTCTGCCAGAGAGTTCCAAGTGGCAAATTAGATTCCTTATATGGCCAATTGCTGTGTCTGCCTTTTGAGAAATTCAGTACTTTCTTGTCCGTGGGGCTCCCTTTAGCAGTATTTTCTTTTGGACTGTTTTTGTTACTAATACTTTATTCTTCAACTGGATTTAAACTCAAATTGAATTTACTATTGCCAGGGCACCATTAATCTGCTATGGAATTTTAAGAACCGTAGACACTAGATATAGCTTCTCTTCCCTCAAGGAAAGATGTTGCCAATCAATTCACATCAGACATTCTTGAAAACAGCGCAACATATGACAGCAAGAATGTAGAGAACAAAGAGCTGTTATATACACCATATTTTTGCTATGATTAGCTGTGCAGTATTTTATATCTTTTCCAGCAGCACTGGTTATTGTTGATTCCACTATTCATGCTTTTACGCACGGATTTAATGAACTGTAGGACAGATAGAAACCACTTCACACTACCAAGTAATGTCATGCATATAACTGGAATAGAGATCACGACCTCTTGATCAAAATAGAAGAAAGGAAAAGAGAAATATTCATCATTCGGATGTCTGTTAACAGTTTGCCTCTGTTTCCTTAGACTATTTGAGCACCAGAGTGTTATTTATGACCAGTAGAGGGTACTAGCGCATGTACACAGAAGTCAGTAAGTAGCACCGAAGATGGCTGCATGAGAAGTTTGGGTTAAATTTGCAGAGAGAGCACTGGTGTTAATGCAATAAGATTTAAAATATCTTTACTCAATCTGCACTATTTTCTCAGCTATCGAAAAGTCCTTTCAGCATCAACAGAATACATTCTAATTTAAAGTTAAGTTGTTGTGACTTGCGATTTAGAAGACCAACACTGACATCAGATAAAATGGCTTCATTATGCTGCATTGATATTTTCAAGATGGCTTTTCAGAAAAAAAGAAAGCCTTGGAAACGCATATACCACTCATATCTGTACAATAGTGTGGGGGCTTTTCCCCTTTCTGAAGTGAAGGGTGTATCTATAACAACAGTGTCATGCAATCAGAATTATTATCATCAGGAATCAAAAGCCTAGGTGAGAAGTCAGATTAACACAGCTGTGTTACTTTTTCCACAGCTGTGTAGGTTGTCTCTGGAGTGTGTACAGTCCCTCAGATTTGACCCCTAACTAGTACACAGACACCTAAATAAAGTTTTGCTGATTTTTAGAATTGTTGAGCCATCATCCCTTATTGACAACGATGGGAGCTGTATTATCTAAATATTTATTTATAGCTCCACTTTGGCCTTAACCCACTTGCCCAATAATTCCGTGCACTGGAGCTTATTCAGTGTCTTACCTTCTGAGCACATTTGAGCAGCTGTTACTCATTAAAAAAAAAAAAAGAAAACAAAAAACCCAGAACCTATAACGTCAATCTGAGAGGGATATCATTCCTTCTTTTCTCTCCAAATGAATGATTTCCCTAAAATATATGTACTTCTGGCCCAGGCCCAGGGCATGTAATAATTTTTCTATGCACAGAGATATTATGGCCTTAAGATCCAATATCCTTTGCCCTACAGGGTGAGAAAAGGGAGCTTTATCCTGTTTGTACAAGGGTATATGCAGAATTCAATCCATTTGCTGTAATAGCTGAAATGAACTTTAAGTGTTTCCATGTAATAATGTACTTATTAAAAAGTTCCTGTACATAATTTTGTGAAGTTTTTTACTTATAGTAGTTTTGCTTTTCACCTTTAGAGCTCTGCATTGTTGCATTCTAGAAGACCAGTCCAGATACTATTTAAACATAGATTTAACCAGTTTGGCTCTTGCTAAAACCAGATAAGTGTACTCTTTAAGAGCTCAGAAAATTTAATATTCATAGAGAAATAAAGAGGGGGGAAAAGGATCCACATTAGAATTACAAAAAAATCTCAAACAGCCAACCACTAACTTCCTGTAATACTATATTACAAATTAAAAACGGGGGTGGATGGCAAGATTTTATTGTTTCTGTTTATAGTCGTGGCAGCTTTGCAATGTGAAGGGTAAAAAAACACTGATGTCTGATCAACTGAGCAGCTTTCAAAACTCAGTGGAGAGCTGTGATCAGGGCACAATTTGTCCACCGAAACATAAAGGTCTTATGCCAGCTGAGATTCCTTCGGGTACCTGAGATACCCAGAAGGGCCTGGCAGATATGACATAGGAGCCATAAGAGACCTGTGCCCTTTTGGAAATGCATCTAGAGATTGGAGGAGGGAATACTTTACTGATATCTTGGATGCCTCTAGACTTCCCTGTTTAGGCACCTGAATAGATTAATTACTTTCTAGGTAAAAATATAGATATAATATATAACAAGAGTCTTCTAAGTTTGCTATGCCAAAACTTTGGAAGACAAAAATGCATGTAAATTTGAAGCCTTATGCCAGTGAGCTGGTTTTCAATAATTTGACAATCACAGTATCTTTAACACTCACAGTTCAGAGTGCTTAGGCACCTTGAATGAAAGGGCCAAACAGTCATATTTATGCCAGCATGTGCTGTATAGCTGTGACAGAGCCCTGAACGAGGTCCAAACTTATAATGTTCCAATGACATACTAAAATCTGGAAAATCTTTCTGTAATATCAGTTCTTTATAAGAAACTGACATTTTTACTGAAGATAAGAAGATAAAGAGGAATAAAGAAAGTGGACAAAATAAAGGTAACGAGGAGACGTATTTGAAATTGGTTACAACTAATGGCAAGCAGCCATCCATTGGCTTCTTTCTACATCTTGGAAGAAATATAGCAAAGGCAAGCCAGTTTCTATAATTTTTTTAGCTCCGCCAGAAAGCATTTTTTCCATGCCTTGCAAGTTTTCCCCTTTCTATTCCCAACTGCTTAGCATCTGGGAATTTGTGGTTGTGAACCATTAAAACTTAATATTTGAAATTATACATACATTTCACCTGAAATTAGGATTTTTGTTAAAATGACTGGATTCCACTTCTGGGTGGAATGTGGTGAGATGAATATGTGCAATGGTTGGCACTGGAATGATGGCTCTGCACTGGAAAGAGAATTGGGAGTTCTGTACAGTTTCAGAGTTTTTATTTTATGGCCAATGATTAAGTTATAATTAATATAATGAAAACCAAAAGATCTTTTAAAACTTCTCTGACTGCTTTCTTCTTTCATTAATTTTGAATTAATGTTTTTGCAGTATGCATCATGGGATTAGTGACAGGATACTAAACATCTTCCCTCTAAGGCTATTGGTTATCACATCACTATAACATTCATAAAGTAGAGGCACAGTTGAAGTTGCTCTGAAGAGCTGACACGAACAGAGTCAGCATATGCAAATTACCATAAAACTAAGACTTATACTTGGGTTTTATGGTAAAGCAGAGTTCTGGGGTTGGGAGTAGACTTGCAGAGCTGGATACTTAATAAATATCATGGGAATGTTTACACTATGCTGTAGTTGCAGCAGTGTCTGATCTTTAGACATGCCTTAAATCACCATTCCAAATCCAGACCTCTTTCAGCAATTTATATCACAGGAAAAAGTAGTTTCAGAGGACTATCTTGTGTCTGTGTATTGCTTCACTTTCATCCCAGTACCTCAGTTACAGTAAAGTGGATCTCTGTCCTGGCAGATTTAGCAAAACAGTCAAAAACTACTGAGCAGGGCAATGAACCCGCCTTCAGGTCATTGGTCTGGAATAATGTTCAGGAAGCGTCTGAGCACTCTCCAGGATTTAAACGCCTTTGTTTGTCTCTGCTCCTTATTCTTTCCTCTACTGAGTTTGTTATCAAGATGGTTGTGGGCTTCTTTTTGTTCCACTTTGGCATGACTTCAGGTCTGCCTGCCCATCTCTTCTCTTACACTGTCTGTTTCACTAATCTCCATTGCTGGCTCATCTTCAAACAATTTCTTTCTTTGCTTCTAGTCTTGTGTAGCTGTACACCTTCGAAAAAAATATCTCATGACCATGTAGAATCACAGAACTCTAACTTCATTCTCATCTGTTTTTACTCTGCTATTCTTCAGTCAAGCATTGCCTCTTGGCAGGATGATATCTGAGGTCCTTCACGCCTCACCGCTTTTAGCCTCCACTACAGAAAACATCCTGTGTTCTCCTCTATTTCTGCAAAGAACACTGATTTATCTTTCAAAGTATCTGTCCATATCCAGGGCAATCTCCCCACTTTTCTTGCTGTCACTCTATTCTACTTTCTCTGTCAATGACACTGAACTTTTAGTCTTTTTTTTTAATCTAATTTTTTCTTCAGTTTTAACAATCTGTTTTTTCCTCTTTCCCTCCAGCTTTCAGTGTTCAATATTATTTCTTTCTCTCATCTGTTGCAACCCCTCCCACTTTTCAATCTCCACCATCCTTACAAATACAAATACAAAAATTACGTCTTCCCCTCTAACTACAGTATTCCATTCTTTCCACTGATGATATATCTATCATCAGCTTTAAAGATATTTCACCCTCCCTGATCTCTTACTGACTAGCAACTTGGGGATATTTTCTCACTCCTTAAATTGTGCTTGTATTGGAGTTTAGTCATGAAAGTGTCAGACAGTGGTTAATACTGTTCACTTTGAAGAGCAGTCCAAGATGCAACGGGACAGGGTATAAGGTAGTTTAGATTCCTCTTCCAGGTTGTCCATTTGGATTTAATCCCGTGAGGAAGTGAAAACAGAAGACTGGGGTTCGGCTTTGGTGCCTTCTACTCTTTCACTCTCTCTCTTTTCCCTCCCGATCCTGTCTTCGTGCTCCTTGAATGGGGTTACTTGCTGACCAAGATCCAATGGGATATTTGGAAAGCAGCTAACAGCACTTCCTTGAGAAAAACCCAGGAGCTATGTACTCAAATACCCTGAGGCCATCAAAGGCCTAAGGTCCAAGCCACATACATCATGGGAAAATAAAGTCACAGGATTATAGCATTAGACAAATGTTGGTTGGAAGACACCCATGGACGCCATCACACACAACCTGTCTTGTGGAGCAGGGCAAATGGCCATAGTAGATCAAGTCAGCCTTGGTTTTGTCTGAAGGATTGTCCAAGATCTATGAAGACAAAATTTTCTTCGTATCTGTGGTAGCCCTTGCATGATCATCTTGATAGCTCTTTGCTGGATGCTATTCAGTTTCTTCACATCCCACTTGAGCTGGGGAGAGCACAAAATTCTGTGATTCTGTGAAAACTGGACAGATTATGTCAAGCATAGCCTCACTGGCATTGAGTAAAGGGCAATTCCCATGATCACAGAATCACAGAATCACAGAATCACAGAATCACAGAATGGTAGGGGTTGGAAGGGACCTCTGTGGGTCATCTAGTCCAACCCTCCTGCCGAAGCAGGGTCACCTACAGCAGGCTGCACAGGACCT
>Ga0065711_1007452_pt1 | contig 29412 bp, 15 predicted proteins | sample Hoacrofraction12_FD_59098 | JGI IMG/M metagenome (GOLD analysis project Ga0065711, IMG submission 59098) | Hoatzin crop microbial communities from Cojedes, Venezuela - Epithelial fraction 12 v2 (version 2) | ecosystem: Host-associated > Birds > Digestive system > Esophagus > Crop | place... | reverse complement strand
GCCTGTTCCAGTGCTCCGTCACCCTCAGAGGGAAGAAGTTCTTCCTCATGTTCAGCTGGAACTTCCTCTGCTTCAGTTTGTGCCCGTTGCCCCTTGTCCTGTCGCTGGGCACCACTAAAAAGAGTTTGGCCCCAACCTCCTGACACCCACCCTTCAGATATTTATAGGCAGTTATAAGGTCCCCTCTCAGCCTTCTCTTCAGGCTAAACAAGCCCAGCTCCCTCAGCCTTTCCTCACAGGACAGATGCTTCAGTCCCCTCATCATCTTTGTAGCCCTCCGTTGGACTCTCTCCAGTAGCTCCTCATCTTTCTTGAACTGGGGAGCCCAGAACTGGATGCAATACTCCAGATGGGGCCTCACCAGGGCTGAGTAGAGGGAACACACATTTACACACAGGCTGGACCCACAAAGTTGAGTAACTTGAGGTCAGCAATTAGCCATAGTTTCCTTAAGTTCTGAGGACAAATAATTATAAACATAGATATAAAACAAAGAAAAGCTTCTTTCATCCTTCCCAGAGAGCTGCTCAAGCTGTAACTGGACAGCAACTAATACCTGAGGTGTTTGTTCTCTGGCCAAAGGAGATCTCCAAGTTATAAAAATTAAAAAAGATGAAAGAGATACTAGATTGCTCAAGGGTCAAAAAATTGTACCCAGGTGGGCTAAGCATATGCATGTCTTGACTTCATTAATTTAACGGAAAAACTGGACAGGTCAGGCCACCCTGAGAAGTGAGCCTTGGGGTTACACATTAACCCCTTCAGTGGCTGTTCCACTGCTCACCATTCCTTGCTTACCCTGAGTAAGCTGACCTAGCTTTACAGCTTACAAGCAACTGCCAGATACCTTGTCTGTTTCTAGCTCTTAGTACATTGAAAACTTCTTTCCCAAGCTTTTTTCAACAAACACTAAACAGCTTGGGACACTTTCTAGACAAAATGAACAAATTTTTGCAAGACACTTCCTGATGTACATAATGCCACATTCATGTTTTGTGTCTGAGTGATCAGACAAGGGACCGTTTCTCATCCAAGACAACGACATTTATCTTACCTGAGACTGGCATATCTGGGCCCAGTTTCTGAACCCCCTCTATGATGCCCTTCCCTTACCAGCTATAAAAACGTGTCAGAGAGCAGAAGAGACAATATACATCCAAGTGGATGCAATGACCATGTGGGGTGTGCTCTGACTTATGTTAGGATAGAATATATCAGATAAAGGGAAACGATTACGATTATAGCAGCAGAAACAACCTACATATTTATACTAACAGTGTCCATTTTAATTCTGCTTTCAGTTCCTCCCAATTATCACTTTCCTTCTGAAATTTCCTGATCTTGATTTCTGCCTGAACATACTTTTTCAGGAAAGCTTGAGCATCAACAGCTCAGCCATCCATGAGAACTGAAATAAAGTCTTGCCATAATGAAAAAAATCACTGCATCCTTGCTTTAAATAGCTCCCTAGTCAAGATGGCCACAGTTGGAGAGCCAGCATTTGGCAAGAAAATTTCTCTCAGTGGGAAGATATCTTGGCTCTTTGAGGGAAAACTTGCTTTGATTTGCTACCTTCTTTTCAGTACATACTGTAGGTTCACGATACAAGGTCTGCTGGAGAGAAATCTTGTCACTGACTTGTTTGGTTTTGTACCAAGCCCCAGTAACTAAGGAGCTATTTGGTACATGAGCCCACTTGAGTACTCTAAAATGTGCACTGAAAAACAAGACGAAGTCAGTGTTGTGGAATGGCAGGGATACCAAAGCTTGGAGAAAGAGATCCTACAGCTCTCAGAAGCTATTCGGAAGTATTCCTGCCACCTTCCATGATCTGTAGGAGCTGTAGCAGCTGGAAGAATGGCTCCATGGAAGTTCAATTATACTCAGTGCTTACATTTTAAGTATTATCTTACCTACAAACAGGTTTATTTCAACATCTCAGGAAACATGTGCCCAATAATGACCTACCAATCCCCGCTTCTCTGTTTTCATATGTGTGTTTTTGCTACTATTGAAACAAACAAAAAAAATCATGTAAACAATTTCAGCCGAGTCAGATCTATGGTAAATTTTGGAAACTAACCCCCTTTTAAAACTGAAGTTGTAGTACCTTGGATGCAGAGGCCCCAAGAGAAAAGCTGATACACATCAGCTTAACAATAGTGCCGCTATCATATTTTGAACACCTTGGAGTTTGCTAAGCTTCAAACTTCTCTGTGCGTTTGGGCTTTGACCTCTTGCATATCAGCTATGCAACTTTTGCATTTGATTAGAAATGGTTATGCCTCTACTTATAAATCCACTTACACTTCTGCTTAAAACTCCATTGCCCAGATATCTACACATGCACCTGCAATTCTGTGGTAAGAAGAAAACCATTGCAGAGCAACTGTAACTGCGCTGCACGTTATCGGGGCAGGATTCACAGAATGGGACGGGTGTCAGGAGCCAAGAGAAAACTGGCTTCTTGATGCCAATCACTTTACCTGCCAGTCTCTGAAATTAGCCACTGCTTAGATGAAATTAAGGCTTAAAAGGATGTTAACACTCGTGTTTGTTTCTGGAAGACAAACACAGTGTAACTCCTTCTGAGGTTGCTTTATTATTCCTCCTCACCAAAGCAGTTTTACTCTCCAGACAGAAAACTTGAGAGACAGGTTGTGCTGCCTATAAATCACGATTTTCATAGAGGAATTAAGCCCTTCCTTCGAGGGAAGCATTCCCCCCCCCAAAGAAAAACACGGGAGAGGTGGGAATTGTCCTGAACTTTGAGGAACAACTCCATTTCCTCACTGGATCACTGGATGTGTCTGTCTATCCTAATGTCACAGCCTCTCTCTGTCTTTAGTCTCCTTATAGCACATCCTTCCTTTTCCTCCCCTAGACCTGTGAGACTGCCAAAGAATTGCTTTGACGTAAAAATTCATCCAGCTATTCTTTCTGGAAGAATATTTTTCAATTTTTCCCCAGTACATTAACAGAACAAACTATAAATTACACATTAATAAGTGTTCCAAATAAAAGGAGTACTCACAAATCTTTTAATAGCACAAAAACATTCAGATCCAATGGGGTAATAAATCCGCAAGTTTTTTGCAATCTGGATCTCGGTACAAAAACCAAGCTGCTGTGCCTGGGAGCACTTTCCTCACAATCCGCTTCATGCTGGAATGGTGCTGCCACACTCAACCAGCATGACAAATGTATAGTAATGGTTTTTAAATGTTACAATGTATTAGCATTTGTTTCTGCAATAGCTTGCAATGAAATCCAGACCACAGTAGAAATTCTTACTTTCAAAAAACAGACATTACAGCTGGGTGGGAAGGGATAGAGCGGAACGTACTGCTTCGCTTCCAGCAGTATACTAAACCCAGTAACAGGCAGGCACTGGACGTAAGCTCCATCTTAACAGGCTACCCATCAAGCCAATATCAACAGTTTGAATGGAATACACAAATGTGGAGTTCAGGACGTAAACACACATTGGTCTCATAAACAGGCTTTCTACAAATTCAAACATGGTCATATGAATCAGTAATTACCACCATAAAAGGCAATTTAAAATATACACCATAGACTTTCAGTTACATAGTAACGAGATGCTCAGAAACAAACCTGATAGACGCGGCCAAAGTGTAAGACCTACAACCACTGGACAAAATCCAGACTTTGCTGACGGCAAAACCAAGGACCTATCTTGTTAGAAATGCACCTACAGCTTTACACTGATGAACTCCAAAACTTATTTTTCCTGAAAAGGTCAATGACAATAACCTGCGGGTCTCTGAACGGAGGAGTGTCTGGCGTAGGAGCTGAAGCATCGGATGCGCTGGGCACACCTGCTAAGTGTCCTTTGTGGGGACAAGCCAGGGACAGGAGGAGACCAGGGTGGGTGAGGAGGACCTGGAGCAGCTCCAGCGTTGCTCAGTGTCGGCCCCCGTTTCCCTCAGATACGCACGCACGAACAGGGACTATAACCAGCCTTGTCTGGTGAGAAAACGAGGCCCATTGAGAACATTCGTATCACAGGTTCAGACCAAGCCTAGAGACACAGTCTGCCCTGGGAAAAGGTTTACTGTCCATACTACAGCCCCTGTCATTGTAAGTGACTGTATAGATACTGCATAGCTATACATTAACTACAGGACAATCAACCGTGCCGTTAGGATGCTGAATTTCAGAGACACATTATCATGGCTGTGAAATGCTCAGAACTGGTCTGCGCCTTAAGGCACTTCTGCCCTGCTTGAGCCCTTCCTACCTAAGACACCAAAATGCACTTTGTGACAGCCCAGATCAGTTAGTATTTCTGTGCTTGTCACTCCTTGATTTTAAGGCTGATGGCACTGCATTTTTAATTCCTTGTAATGTAGAGGCAGGATTGCGATGAACTGAGAACCTGTTGGTGTTCTCCTTTTATAAATACTACGAGAGCGGCTGTTTGCCCGCCCAGGTTTGCTCTGATGCCTGCTTATCTGTGTAGCTGTGCTCAGAATCACAGGAACTATAAAAACAAGTATGTAAAGGAAAGGTTAAAAAAATAACAACAGCTACAGGTACGCAACTTCTGAGGAGGTAACAATAACCATAGTTGGCTTTCTTCAAGCTACAATCCTCCCAAGATCAAGCTTGAGAAGGATGGAAACCTGACATCCTCAAGGGCCTGGGAAGTGAGAGGGATTTTTCTAGGCATGCTGGAAAAATCAGAGAGTATGTTCATGAAATAGCCAACAATTTGGAAAAACTGAAAACCAGAAAGCCGGACTATGTTTCGAGCTGAACAGGCTCCTCCTTCCAACTCAAACATGAGGGTTAAACTGGACCCCTGTGAATGACACTAGAGAGATTACACATAGGTAAAGAAATATATATTTTTATGTACTTTGTTTTTTTTACATCGTGAACCTTTGGTTCAGTATGCTTGTAGTTTAGGAAATAATTATCTTTTGCTCTGAAACAGTAGTTTTGAGTAATTTTTATCAGCTGCTTCCAAGGCAAATTTCCCGAGGGTCCCATTGCGCTGAGTCTGCTGATACTGTCAGAAGTCCGTAAAAAGAGTAATGTAATATAGGTGCTCACTTCAGAAACGGCATAGCTCTAGCAATTGTCCCTAACAATTAATATCTACAGCATGCCCTTGGGGATGAGGAGGTTAAAATATTAACAGATTTTTTTTTTAAAAAAAAAGGCATTCTATTTTACATTCATAGATTAAAGTAAAATATACATCATTAGTACCAGAAGCTATCTAGATGGGGAGTTTGGAAGTCTCTGAAGAATATAACCTGTTAAGACTATACCACAGACTAAACTATTCAGAGACTGCCATTCTTCAAGTGTACACTAACTCCAGACTGCACCAGGAGAAAGTTACACACTTAAAAGAACGGAGTTTTCCATGATTCCTGCCTAACAAAATTTTGATTGAAATCGAAGTGGCAGCACTGAGAACACAGGGTTGACATAACAAATGCCATAGCCAATTTGAACAATTATGAGCCCAAATCTGCCATCATTTACATATACATGTGATTCCAGCTGGTGAGCTCAAATTACATATGCACAACCAACAGAGAATACTTTTTAATGTATCTCCAAGTTTCACCACAAAAAATACAATGGAAATTCAAGTCAGTAGCATTTAAACAAAACAAGAGATGCGTTAATGAATACATTGAAAACCACCTTGATCCATGTATGTGTCCTAAATGCTGCAAGAGTGTGATAAAGATGTGTAGTTTTGCATATACACATGCACCGTAAATTCAGAAAGAATGCAAAAGGAGGCACTAAGCATGTCAAGTGCAGCAACAAGTCAACATTTTTTTTTGTATCTCAGCTATTGTACTGCTGTTTGTGTGGTGCTCCTCTGTGGGTACGTGGCTCAAACCGATGACAGTGGGGCTTCCCAAATAGGAGCATGACTTGTGCAAGTCCCTCCGCTGTACAAAACAGACAGAACAAGATAGTTCTTGAATATGAGTGATTCAGCCTGGAATCTGAAAAAAATCAAAGATGAAGACGATCACATGATGCTTCTCCTTCCAAGTGGGAGATGGAAGAAGTTGTGTTCGCACACTTGCTCAGGCCAGCTTTGGCCATATGAGGTCTGACATTCCAACCACAGAGCCTGAGCAGCAGAGCAGCTTCTGGTGGGTCTGCCTACACCACTCTCTACAGCCACAGCAGTATCAATCACACCTGCCACGGCCACCACCACCACCGTATGATCAGTGCATAATTTTAGCAGCTCAGACAGCACATAAAATGAGAAGACACTGCCCTCCAAATACCAGGAGTTTCCAAACTGTAATCCCTAAATCCCGGAGAATCAATGAGTTGCATCTCAGATGTCTGCAAAGGTCAACTGAGAAAAGCAAGTCTCTTGCAACCAGGAGAGGTCTGCATCTCCATAGGAAAAAGAAAACAGGTGAGCACAGATCAAATACTGTGAAAGCATCTAACTTGCTCCATTTCACAGAGCCCAGTGGGGTGAAGGCACTAAGATACCATGGTCTCCTGGAAATTACATGACAATGAGGTGGGGAAGTTTGTTGCCTTGCTTCACACATCGTTTCTCTCATACGTTCCTCTTTCGGGGAAGAGCTGACAATGGTGTCTATGTTTCATCTACAAGTACCTTCCACTACTGAACCGAGATCACAACACTTTCAAAATGAAATCTCTAAGCTCATGAAAAAGCCAGATCTAAACAACATTCATATAATCTGTGGTTTAACACTTGGATACTACTTTAAGACTCTGCAATTAATTATATTTCTCCTTAATTATTCATTTTTTTCCTTTTATATGTTTCTTCAGTGCTATTACAATACTGTATTGTAAAAAGACCTGTTCTTAATTAAAAAAACATTGCAAAAGGGGAGTTTTTTTTTACTAATAGGAACATATGGTTTGAAGCTGTATTTTCATGCAAATCATAAATGCCAGCTTCAGTATTTCACCTAAAATGGATCACTGCATTTCTGTTTCCTTATGAAAAAGTATAAATCAGCCAAAAGAGTGTAACACGTGCCTATCTGCAAACCCAAGGCACACATGATCTGATCCTTTCTGAGATCAGCGTGCAAGTCTAGCAAGATAAACCAGGTGCAATATGGTATTCTTCCATTTATGTCACATCCTTCTTTTATTACTTTTATTGAACACTGAGTGCTTCAGCAGCGAGTATTTGCAACACAACCAGTCTGCATTTGCTGATCAGCTGTTTCTCAAGCAATGGACAAAACAAGCCACAGCCAAAAAATGAAGACCTATCTCATAGGGAAGGGCTGGAGCAGAACATAGTGTGTAAAATTGTAAAATAAAACGCGACTCTGACTTGCTGTGCTACAGCACGCCACTTGCTCTTTTGCTGGCATACCTAGAAACATACATTGAGAACAAATGGTGCATTTGACCTTACTGACAGTAGCACCGGAGGGAATCCTGTCTTGTTTCAGAACTAGCAAACCTGTGTATATCATCACCGGAGTGCAATTTGCCCTTATTTTTCTTAAAAAACAACCACCTCAAACCTCCCCAACCTCCCTACAACATTAAAAAAAGCCCTATTTTTTTCCATAGCACTGGTATTTTAAAACACTATGTGTTAGTACATATACACTGACACTTTCTGGAAGGGATATAAGGACTTGCTTGACACCGTGAGGGTAAATTAAGTTTATGCATGTGTAAATACAAACCACAAAATACTATGTTTATGGTGTGATATGATAAATGAAATCAACCTTGCATGATTCATGATGAATAAATTTACTGAACTACATTTTTTTACCTTATGGGCACATGCATTAACCCATGAAAAGAAAATGATTCCTTGGCACTGTACTTCTTCGAAGAGAAAACTCAAAAGGATCCGCTCCTGTAACCAGATAACACATAAAGCTGTGCACACTGGGGCAAGGATGGGGAGGTTAAACAACAGCAAGGGGCAGACAGAGATAAGCCTGAAAGATTTTCACCCCTTCGAGTCAACAAGGGAGTGTTCCAGCTGACATATGCAGCCTCTGCTTGCCCTTTGTCATGTCTGTGTTTCACCTCAAAAACTGTCAGTGACTTGTCAGAATCAATCAGAAAAGCTAATGCAATTCTGCAGTGATGTACAAGTTTGGACAGCATGACATCAAATTTCTGGTAGTGTGTGTCAAGTACCATATGAAAACAGATGTCCTCATTACTCCACTGCTTTGGTGCAAAAGAGTACATCTTACCTTTTTGACCCGTATCTGGCAATTGGGGGATTAATAAAGGACAGTAAGCGATACAGCCTCTAGCCAGTACTTTCATCATATAAATCGAATTCTAACATTCCTTATCTTCTAGCAAAAGAAGTTTGCATTCTCAAGTGCAGTCTTCCTACCGGGTGCTGCTTTATGCTCCAAAGACTTACACGTCCGACTGTCAGCGCTCCGTAGACCTGAGACAACCCACCATCTTGCTTAACGGAACAGGGCTTTCCCACTGCTACGGCTTGACCAGAAAAGCCAAAGCCTGTTACTGAGCAGTTGTGCAGCTCCTGGATGGACGCCAAGCTCTGAGCACACTGTGGGACCTGCGATGCAGCCTCACCAGGGGATTCCACACTTCCCAGTTCTTTCCTACAGCCAAAGTGCTTGCACCTAATACACTGCATAGTACTCAGGTGCCACAGCTGCAGGAGACGCATGGAAAAGGACCTATGGCTGCAAACGGATCTGAAATATGGTCAGTATTTTAACTGAACATTCTATTTCATTATCTTAAATGATGAACAGCACTCTTGTAACCTTCCCTTTCATTAAACCAGGACATACAAAACCAAACTAGTGTCTTCTCTAGCTACACTGTTCTTTGATATTGTCAGCAAAGCTCTACCGATGCTATGTAAAAGAAGAGAGAATGGTTTTTGAGAAGGCAGTAAGTCAGGTTGCCAGCAGACTCTAACTGCCCAGGACTCTTTTGCCCGACGTGTAACTGCTGAAACTGGTGAAATCCCCAGATGAAATAGTTTATCCAAGGCAAAGCATGGATAATCATGCTTCAGGGCATCCTTGCCGGAACAACAGGCAGATGCTCTAATTCCATTAGCAGAGGAATTAAGAGAACCCTGTAACCCAAGGTGAAGTAGCAGGTAAAAGAAGCTTGATAGAAAACCAATTTAAATGTAAAAAGAGTAAATTCCTACCACATGTAATGAGAGGGAGAGGAATAATTTTATCTCATGAGGAAAATGCAAGCATGTCTCCCTATGCCAGGTAATACCCAGGGACAGACTAATAATAAGCTGCCTCAGGAAGGAGCACTGCTCTCCCTGCTCGTAGGGCACTCTGGAATCTGAATCTTACCAGAGAATTCCCTTCATGCTTTGCCAGGGAACGGTGGGGTAAATCTCTGAATTACTTTGCTGGCTGTGCTGCTCCCGCTCTCTCTGGGCTCTTTGGGGTGTAGAGCCGGCTGCTATTTCAGATGCCTGTACAGCCACAAGCCCTCTCTGGGAAAGAGCTGGCAGTGAAGCTTCTGTGCAAGGATGGGCGTTGGCTAGGGAATGAATCTCATCTGCAAGAGCCCACACTACGTATTCCCCAGCAAGGAGATTTGCCCGCACAAAGCCACTCAGTATAACATAATACAATAATATAATACAATAATATCCCAAGTTTTATATCACTATTCCTGTTCAAATCTCTAAGCATGTTATGAAAGAGAGGCAGCAAGCAGTACCAAGATCTGGTTCACGGAAATATATGATTCCCTGCTTTAATAACAGGTCATGCTATCACCAGTTCCTAGCACACAGTATTCTTCAAGAGCAATGGACAGATCAATGCAATAAGGATGGAAATGCCACCAGTTGGAGTAAGAGGGAATCAAGCCTTTGAATCCTTTCAGGTAGTGGCTTATCTACTGAGAGAGCCAAAAGAGATCCTGCACAGTATGAGCGATGGTTAAGCGCTCTGTGGTTTGGATTGAGGCAGCACTTAGCACACCCACTCTCACAAGTGCCTGAGCAACTTCTCTTGGGTGCTAAGCCACTTTGGTCAACACTGAAGTAGCCTGACCTTTAATTCACCATGGAATTGGGTGCATCTGTGTCCACTCTTCACAGAGATTTTAGTAGCTGGTTTTCCTCTAGGTGTTTCAGAGCTTCTTGCTCTGAAAGTTCAGCCTTTTCAGCTACCCTCATCCCAAGAGCTGCACACACAACATTTTATTCCGTTACCATATCTAACACACTTTGAGTTAAAGCACGGTTTGCAAGAGTAGGGTAATATCACCATATTTAGCACATGAAAGATATGAAATCTTTACAGCTATGAAGACTAAGGTTGGCATATTGCATTGCAGGAATAGCTACTGTATTGCATGTACTATAAAGGGCTGCCATACTTCATTCAAAGTCACTCGTTAAACAGATATCGGTGCACAGTTTAGAGGCAGCATAGCTCCATTCTAGGATTCTTTGGTACACATTAAATGCACCCATTTGACCTCTCACACCTTGTACATTATTTCCTCTTTCTGTGCCATCTCTTCTCACAAGCCCAACTTGTTCTAGAAGATGGTCAAAACACAGGTCTTCGAATGAAGAAAACAGAAAGTATTTTCACCCCCATCAAATGCGTGAGCGAAGAATGATCAACGGTGTTCAGCGCAGCGCCAGTTAATAAAGCAACTGTATCAAATCTTAAGGCTAAATAGTATTTTTCAGGCATAATAAGCACGTATGAGAAAGGTTTGCCCACGTTCCCCATATGTATATGAGCTGATGTTGCTTCAATTACCACCACAGATTAAAAGCTCATCATTACAGAAGAGGAGTTTTTGGCAGCCAATCTGAGAATGACCTCCTACTCCATATGCAAGCTGCATCTTTCTTTCCTCTCTTTCCTGAAACACATGCCAACAACATGGAGTATTAGAAGAACCCAGGCAACATGCCTACCAGAATGAAATACTGCATTATATGCAAAAACTCACCCTGGGGAAGAGGATCACAGAGTCATTTAGGTTGGGAGGGACCTTTTGGGATTGTATAGTCCAACCCACCTGCTCAAGCAGGGTCATTTACAGCAGGTTGTCCAGGACTGTATATCGATAGACGGGAGACTCCACAACCTGTCTGAGTAACCTGTTTCAGTGTCTGACCACTCTCACAGTAAAAATGTTTTCTTGTGTTCAGATGTCTCTGTTATTCCTTACATCTGAACACAGGAAAACATTTTTACTGTGAAGAACAAACCACATGTGACAAATATTAACCACGTCATTTCACGCACCACTGAAAGATGTTCTGATACTGAGATGCTGAAGAAGTAAAAGAATCTGAGAAGACTAGAACGGCCAGATCTTACGGGACCTTCATGCAAACACACAACTTTCCATTCCCAGAGAAACCTCTCTCCTGCTTTCCTGCAACCTTACCCTCTCCCTCCTGCCACCCATCCTGAGGGTACCCACACCCACACTGCCACCCATTGTCCCAGCTGGCCAGGGTTCTTCACTCTCTCTCTCTCGCCCTCTCTCCCCAAGAACTGGGAATCTCTGGGATACACAATGAATCCCTAAGGCCAGGTATCTTCCACTTTATCTGTGTGACACCTCCAAGGTGAGGCAGCCACTAGCTGCCACACTTCAAATACTGCTGCTCAGAAAAAATCAGTTATAACACAAATATTTAACAGATTTTCTCCTTAAAATTGAACTGAATGACATCTCATCACTAAATATGCACAATATTTTAACTGAATTTGTATTTGCTCTTCTGTTCACTGAGATCTCTTTGGACCAAGTGACAAACAATTCAGCCTGGCTCTAGGACTCCTCTATCTGTAAAATAAATCTAATTTTTTATTGAAAAAAATAAAAACCCTAGGTTAATATTCTGATTTCTTGCTATACTGAGTATGAATCTTTCTATGTTTCTTTTGCACTTGTGACTCTCAGCGCTGCCACAAAAATATTTTACTAATTTCCTCAAACATTAGCACAGGCTTGCAGTTCTTAAAATTGTTCTTTCCAATATTTGCTTTGTAAAAACATGATCAAGGACAGCACAATTTAACTTCTGCAAATATCAAATTTTTTATGATAAATCAACAGGGCAGAAGATATATGTTTTATGAAGTTAATGGTCTGTCAAGATATTAACAATGTTGATTCCCGAAGAGAAGTCTAGAATTTAAAAGAGAAAACTGGGTTTATCGGATAGGACAGATTGTTGCTTGTCTGACCGACTTAGTCTGTGTGACAGAGCTATGAGCTGCCTTTGGGTTCACAAGTCCTTCAAAACCGAAGATTCATGGTAATAGAAAGCTTTTCAGCATAAAGCACCCAACAATCAGAGTTAAAGTTTTATTTATTGGCTCTGACCATCTACTTCTGTTATCAACCATAAGGGCCCATACACTTCATCAACTCCCAACAATAGCTGCAAGCTTGGACAATCTGTCTTGTGTCTTCATTGGGTAAAACTTCAATGGAGCAGCATCGATTAAAGAACAGCCCACGCATAAAATGGAAACTCATTAAAATAAACTTTTTCAAAGGGGGTAGAAACTTCAGTTCCAACTGAATTGAACTGTTTTTATTTCGGAGATGAAAGCTCCATTACCCAGCTATACATTCATGTGCTCTTGGCTTAAGTGCTTTTTATTTGACTTAAACTTTTGGTTTCTTCCCATGTCTTTTTGGAGGCTTGAGAAACATAATAGGAATTCAGAGCTTATTGAGCTTGATTGGAACACAGTATCTGTGAACCTCATCATAATACCTCCTGGACCTTTATGTTTATCGTCTCGCTGTGGCCTCTTTTGTGGGTTTTCCTGGCCTTTCCTACAAGAACAATTGTCTCCTTTCACACGTATTTGCAGAGACATTTTTAATGCTTTAAACATTTTTAAATGAGCGGCCACAAAATAATGAAGAAATAAAAATAACGCAGGTGTAGTCATTTGCATTATAGATGGAACACTGCATAAGCTGCTGATGTCAAGATAGCTTTTCTAAAGTGTTTATATGAAAACTGACTTGCAGCTTACTGCCTGAAAACCTCACCTTGAACTTATTATGAGGGCAATAATAATATGAAAAAATACAGATGGTAACCTGTGCTATCTGGAAACTTCAGTTTAAACATAGCAAGCTTAATATATGGTCGATTACTCATTTATATCAAAGCTAAGTAATAATACCCCAAATGCTTTGATTTTAGATGACTGAACACTAAATGAAATGAACTATATTCTCAGTTACTTACATATACTGAATGTCAGGAGAAATTTGTTTAATGCTGTGAAGCTATACAGAAATATTCACTGACTGTGCCGTCACCAAACACTCTGCACTGCAGAAAAAGAGCCCACAAATGCTTTACAAAATTTCATCACACTGTGTGCTTTTGTCTTCATATATACTTTTAGAAAACAAAGTAAACCAGCTCTATTGAAAATACATGCAAATATTTCTTAAAGCTTTCCTCTTAAATAACAGCACACAACTGGCATAAAAATTAACATACAGAAGACAAACACGTGTTTGTGCTTTAAATTCACCACCAATACTATCTGTGCCTAAATTCTGGTTTGGGGTGAAAAAAATCAAATCACCTTTGATTTCAGCTAGACACAGATGCACACAGCAGAACTCGGTTCCTCAGGTTTACACAAGGCCACACAAAGGCTGAGAAAACACAAAGGTCTATTAACGATCATCTCCCTAGAACACGGAAAATGTACTTCACGCAGCACATTATTTAAAAACAAACAATGTGTGGGAATCAGACAGATTTAGGACCTGCATTATTCTAATTTTTTTGCATAAAGACTCAGTGTTCATTATAAATTAGTTTTTCTTATCAATGTGTTCATTCTCACACATTTAATTCCTGAGGCTGACAGACATTAGTCTAACACTTAGACAAGACAAGGAGAGTCTGAATGCTCAAGAGAAAGCCATGCAAATCTGGGAGTCTGGGACTCCCAAGTCTGATCATAATCTTACAATTTCTACATTGCTTTTGTCCTTAGGATACTGAGTGACGGTACAGCTCATAGTCTAGCATGGCAAGCCCCAGTTAGCCTTCATCTTGGTTCTACACACAACATGGGTGAAGATACACCTAAGCTGCCCCCAAGTTTCTATCCCTACCCTTCATTGCTCTCACTCTAGCTAGATTAAAAGTGGCACAGTTACGGCAGCCTGCGCTTCATCTGCTGCATGGAGATGCCAATCCCTTAAGCTATGTTTAAGCACACCAGAAAGTCCATTTTTTTCCTTCTCTGCCTCAGTTTCACCAGCTATAAATTTAGCCTGCTCCATGGAGATACTGCACTAATCGCTTGGTGCTTGTACTTCATGTAGTCAAAGCATTATGTAAAGACCAGTTTTCAAAAACATTTCTTTTAAGGAATTGTATAGCTGTTTTCCACTCTACAAGCATTTTAAAACCCTGCAAAATGTCTCAGTGTTAGCAAAACTTCCTGTTTTTCTGATTTAATCTTTTTTATTATTTCCTGTATTTCCTATTTAAAATCTCAGTCTAAAAAGGCATTTGAGAGAACAACCCCACATTGCTCAGGGAACCAGCATCTGCAGACAGGGCTTTTCTGCACAGAAGGTCACCCTAGAGTAGGGTGGGAGTTTGGGTACACAAGAAACATGAGATCAAGCACAGGTATGTTAGATTGCTTTGCTACTTAACTTCTTTTCTTGCAAAATTCAAAAGGCAATTTAGAACAAAAAAGGTATACATCAAATATAGAAATGTGTAATTGGCACAAAAATCAGTTATAAAATACATAAATTAAACATATGTGAAAAATACAGCATTATTACTAGCGGGATGAGTATTTTCACAGTATTTGTTGATGGACTTTCAAACACACTTAATGCAAAAGTTCAACATACAAACCAAAGCAGAAGTCTATAAAACTGAGCTATGCTTCTGCATTGCTGTTCCTAGAGTTTATGTTCAGTATAACTCACAGGAATTGCTACTCCCTATCAGACATTCTCAAGCCAACTGGAGAGTCTTTAGGAATAAAGCAGAATAAGAACAAAGTAGGATTCCTTGCTTACACTGTCTTCACAGGCCATTTTATTATTTCACAAAATTTCAGAAAACTTTGCTTATACTGCTACTGTAACTGCTGGCACGGAGCTCTATCCTAATTAGACCTTAAAGAAATGTACTGTCCTATTATCTGAGTGTGTTTTTGGAAATGGCAATCAAAGAAATATTCTAACATGAACAAGTGTTTCTAAGTGCTAATTATTCATAGTATCACTTGCTGATTGGTGCCTGCGGCCATGAAAATTTATTTCTAGGCTGTATTTACAGTAAAACCAAAAGTGCTTAGTGGCAAGCAGCTTAATCAAATTTAAGAACAGCAGACAGATAACATAGGAGATTTTTTTTTTTTTTGTTGCTTTAATCCTCTCATTTGGTTTTGAAACATAAGGCCCTGTTCACTTCATTTAAGTCTTACAATGACTGGAAGCCTGATCAATCTGTCTTGTGTCTTCTTAGGGTGAAACTGCAATTGAGTGGAAGCAACAGATGAACAAAGCCCACATTCAAATCTGTAGCTCATTAAAATAACGTTAAAATAGGGTAAAATCGCAATTGTAAGTGAATTGTAGTTGGCTTCTTTCAGCTACATACATTTGATTAATAAACCATACATTCATTAGCCATGAACCGCTGGTCTTTAAAGTAAATTTAAATGAATGACCCTGCTTTTTTGATCTTCAGACAGTTTTGAAAACATTTATGAAATAAAGCTTAAAAAAAATAGGTCAAGGGCTGCTTCCTACAAGCCAAAAAGCTAATGGGATACAATCCGTCAAATCCCGTAATCAATTCACATTCTGATACAGAAACTTAGAAAGCTGCAAGTTTACAAGAGACATATTGTAAAACAGCTTTTACAGAGGGAAAAAAAGAAGTATTGTTAATTTGCTTTAAACTCACAAGCAGTCCAACACTTCCAAGAGCATATTTTAAAAAAATACTGTAAGAAGGGAACCTTAATTAAGGTTATGGCAACTCAAACAACAATGAGAAAACAAAGGGCTGGAAGAAACCCCCCTAAGTCATGAAGCTGAGTAGCCTGCAGGTATTGAGCCCAGACCATCCTGTTCAGAAACCTAAACATGGATGTTTCTGCCTTGAGACATGGGTAGAAGCTAACTTGTTTTTTTTTACACTGACTTTCCCCTCAAGATCATCACTGGTATTGACCAGAGCTGATGAGACAGGAGGATGCATCCTCTCTGCCACCATCAGCAAAGCCTCAGGCCCTGTAATGACCCCTCACAGAGAGATGCAGGGTAGTACAGGTGCCAGTGCCTCATATTTGGACAATCCACACCCCCCTCTACCTTTCAGCTTTGATTATTAATCTTGAGAGACTCTCAGCACCGTTGTAATTAAGTGGGCAACTCACTGCAACAGGGTTGGAAACAGAGTGGAAGAAAGTCCCTACAGCCTGAAGTTGACCCTCTATGAATAGAGCCACATCCCCGCAAGAGCTATTCCTTCTTGTACAGGTCTTGTGCAGATCCAAATGAGAGCAAACACACAGCCTCTATTAGGTGGACAAAACTTCGGGGCAGGGGTCTCTGCACCAGGGACCTCTGCACAGCAGAGATGCCCTCCAGGTGGAATGGGACTGTTAGGCTCCTCTCTGGCCACCTTGTTTCACTTCTCAGAAGACCTCATCTTTCCTCTTTTCAGAGAAGAGGTAACTAAATGAAGGATAGAGCTTTGTCTCATGAATACAAACCACTGTTGGAGGACAAAAAGAATTATCAGGAATTGCTCCTGAAGAATTGCTCTAGTGACACTTCAGTATTCCTGGAAATTAATCAGTGGTTTCCCCTTCCTTCCCACTGGATAATCCAGACTGTCTGCCATTGTTCTTTTATGAATTCACCATGGAGAAGACACACACTGGAGGTCATGGTGACAGCTGGAACAAGGCATGGCTAATCCCATCCCTGACACAAAAATACCAGTCCATGCTTTTACGGAAGATCAGCAAAAAAATAATTCCTAACCCAAATTCAACACTCAGCCCAACACCTGAGTCAGCCAGCCACCAAATCTGTTTGCTCTTTGCCCGTCTCCCTAACTGCGCTGGGGTATCACTCCACACTCCTCACAGACTCTGTTTATTATACTTGTTTTACATTTTGGAGGCTCTTTCTGAAGCTTTAACATGGAACAATTTAGGTTGAGATACATCTCCCTTACATGAAAGCAATCAGTAAGGATCCTAATCACCCTGCATATCCTATATAGTTGATGGAAAGTATCACTCCTAGCACCTACTGCCAACTGAGATGCTCGAGATCTGAATTCCTCTATAGAGATATGTGGCTTACCTCCCTTGACCGCAGAGGGACAACTCCAGTCTTCACTTAAACTGGTCAGATGCACAAACTTGGTAAGGGTGAACGTATCTTACACTTTGTTTACCAGAATTTCACGTTTTATTCAAAGATGAGTATGCACGACGATGGCTTTAGGCATGCCAACAGTTTCCAGCCTGTGTTGCATGTACAGTGAAGTACCCTGCTTTTGGCTGCATGCATGGGATTTGGTGTCAGATTAAATTTAGTTACCTGAATGTAGGTATCTAAAAATGTTCTATCTCTGCTCTGCCCCACCCCCAACAGGGACCAGTACAGTCAATGGAGCTCGAACTGATTTATTTCACCTGAAGTAAACGAGCAGGGCTCAATTCAGCTGCCTCATGACAGTATTATCTACTGTCTATCTAGTACCGTGAGATGCTCCACGGTATTTATTCCACATTCACACAGAGCTGGCAGGTCTGACACTGCCATGGAGGGAGAATTACATCCTCCGGACCCACAGCTGGAGGCCACTCAGGACAGACATCTCTGTTTAGGAGAATGAATGGTGCCCTTTATGTCTACATTACAGCATGTCCCTGCATCATAAATGATTTCCACAAAACCATTAATAGCATCTCAGGAGAGGTGACCAGGGAGAGAACAAAAACAGAGTACAAACTCACACTGGAACTGCTCTGAATGCCCATTCGGACATGCCAGAGGCTCAAAGGGTTCAACACACCGAGGTACAAATACCACCACACTCCAGAGAAGGTCTTTGTGCATGCATCCCACCAAGCCCAGGCAGGGATCATGCTGAAAACTGGACATGGCATATAGGCTACCTGGAGCAGAAGAGCACTCCCACTTCCTTGTGTGGCAGTATTGATTTTATCCTATAAAACAAACACTTTGATTCTTTTTCTGACAATATCTAAACAATGTCAACAGCCATTTTAGCAAAAGTTACTGCAACTGTGGCAACCATTTTTTAACTCGCTTTTAACTTAATATATGCCAGAACATCCGTAATTCATCTAAAGTTAAATTAGCCAGCCTGATCAAAAAGTATATCTCAGTTCAGATAGGCACAGAGAGTCTTAAGTTAACTCTTAATATTTTTGCTATAGTGGCAATATAAATCACGAAATTAAGAAAAAAGTGTATTTTACTGCTAAGCCTTTTTGAAAGCGGCTAAACAAAACTCTGTTTTTTTTTTTTAATTAAGTCAAATATTTATTTTACTATAACCACCATCCATTCCTTATCACTGTATTTGAACCATCACTGTGCTATGTTATTACATAGCCTTTTCCATCAATATTTTACATTCTATTTCTTACATGTTCAGTGGAGGAGAGAAACTGCTTTAAAATAGAAGTGGACATGAATATCCATCAGTTAAAAACAAACTGAGGGTAGCAGAAGATTTTTGACCTAAAATCTCTAAGATTCTGGAACTAAATTTATATTTATACCTTTCATATTTATTTAATGCATAAACTATGCTAATTTAGCCTCATTACTATCATTAAACTTTGATTCACTCATTGCTGGAATGAGAGAGTTAAACATGTCGTTTGAGAAGAAAGTCTTTCCTTCAAGTTGAAGGCTGAGTACGCAATCCTCATGTGGTACTGATTACCATTACGCCTGCATATCGAGGGCTGGATGTGCAGAATTTGTCTACAGTGAGTACCGAATCAGTAAATAATACACAAAAATCGGTAAATAATACACAAAAGTTTGTCTTTAGAATTGTACATCACCTACTTTCCCAAATACAAATTTCACATAGGAACTGAAAGGTCAGTGACTCCTCCTAAAAAAACATGAGAAAGCTACCCGAGAGCCACCCTCACTTGAGGAAAACAGAAATCTCTTCCATTTTGCTGGTGACCAGCTCTGTTTTAAGGGCTGACCGCGCTCAGATACATGGCAGCTACAGCAGTGCAGCCACTGCTGTGTTTACCAGTTCAGAATTAAACTGTAGACAGCTGAAGATATAAAATAAAGAACGCAATATCAAATCAAACCTAAAGCAAGTATTAGTAGGGGGAAGGTATTTTCTGAAATGACTGGGATACGTGACTTGATAAGCATCTAAAGCAGAACTGGATGAGCATGCCAGGACAAAGATTGCTACGGGATCTCTAATAACCACAAGCAATCTCCTTTTTCAAAACTCATTTGCTAGAAAGTAGGATAATTTTTCTCTCAGTGTGAATGGGTCCATATCTGTTGGCTTATACTTAGAAAGCTGGAAAGACAACTTTCAGGATGAACAAGTTTCTGGTTAAAAACCATTCAGAAATGGAAATTCTGCGTGCTAAATTGCTGCATACAACTCCTTGTGACATACAAAATCCATAAAGCAACTGAACTTCATTGCCAAACACTGAAAAAAAGATCAAAACTCCAGAACAGTCTGCTTTGAAAAGATCACTGTGCTAATGTTTGTTGAAATAAATACACTCTTCATACAAATCAGGAGTTGCATGGTATAATTATTCCCCTTTCTTTCTAATGGCAATACCGAAGAGAAGTGATCCTAGGGTACTACAGAGGTTTTCAAACAATTTTTGAAAGGAGGCAGCTGGACATTAAATTGAGTCACTCTGACACCTTTCTTTTTCTAGAGAACCACTATTTTCAGTTAAAAACCAACCAAGAAAAACAGTAATTCTCATCTATCTGGAACACAGCAGAGCATCTCTAATAGTCACAACCCATTCAAATAGGTAACTGGGACCGGCTGCAGAAGCTGGTGGTTTACACAGAAAAAAAGGATGATTCATGTGGCAGGATGTTACTAGTAAAGTACTTTGGGGGCTGGCATCAAGACTAGTTAGGTTTAATACTTCCATCAACAAAATATTAAATATAAGGATGCTAATGAGAACACAAAGTTGGGACTCACTGGCAACAAAAAGAAGGACCAGAAATCACAAAGAAGCAAGTGAGACACCAGTAGTGGAAGATCTGTTAGTCTCAGCTGAGAAGCTGTGTGCTTCAGGACAGAGCCAAGAATTTCTGCTAGGTGCTGGGGTTCCACACCTGGGAACACAGAGGGGGCCAAGGACCGAGAGCTATTCATTTCTTGTATGAATGACATGCAGAAAAACAATAGCACTGCCAATCTGCGTATTTTCAACAGAAATGTTTATATCAACCCAAAAAAGTCTCTGATGAAACCTCATCTCGAATCTCAAGGAAAATTTAGTGGACAATCAAAAAAAAAAAAAAAGAAGGGTGAGTAAGATTAATTTATACAGTACAGGAGTGAGACCAGTTCTTTGGACAAGGCAATATACTTACTTCGCACAGTAAAACTAAGGCTTCCTAAAAATACACTGGAAAGAAGTGGAAGGTGAAAACAGCAGATCTATTCAAGCTAGGACAAAAGCGTGGGCACAAAAGTCCGGTCACAAATTACCTATGAGCTCTTTCAGGGGTGAGATGAGAAGTCAATTTTTTTTTTTTTAAGCATTTTCCCTCTAAACAAACAGAAGAATGACACTTGGACCACGAGTCACAAAACTTGTTTGTCTTCTTATAAAGACGAAATTCCTATTCAAGCCCTTAACTTCCCAAGTCGAATCTTTCAGAGAAAGACATAAGACACCAAACCCAATCCTCCTCATTTTCTGAAACTTGCAGTGAAATGACAGTTTGCCACAGGAAGACTAGAAATCAATTCTCTGTAAGAGAAGCCCTTCCACGTCACATATCAGGCTTGATAAATTAGATGCCTTGTCATACAAGTTTCGAATTCACGTGCCAAATTGTGGGTAGCAGGCAGGCCTGCCTTCCCACCGTGGTGAAAACCTGTCTCTGCCTGAAGTCCATGGGTGACACGAGGATTCTTAGCAATCTGACAGCTAAAAACGTGACCCACCTTCAAAAAAGAAGCATATGGCTTCCAGCACCCAATTCTGACAACATTTTGTCCTTATTCCAATTTTGTGCCAAATTCTCTAACTCTACTACATTTTCGCCTAACATATTATTCACCTTGTGAAAGGATGTTAATCAGTATCGTTGTCAAAATGCTTCTTTGGGAAGAAAATTTTCACCAGGAAAAGAAGACTGCTTTAGTATGTTTTTCAGGGGATAATAACAACACGTTAAAACAAAAAAATAAGGAAAGAAAAAAAGATGGATTCAGATGTATGCATTTTTATACTAAGAAGACTAAAATCCTAAAGGAAACAAAGCAAAACTGGCTTTATTTCTGTGTGCCCATCCCAAAGAAACATTACTTATATCAGACTAGCATTTTCCTGTCTCCATTAGGATTTAAAGATCTGAGTCTTCCATCACTTTAAAAAAGAAACTCCTGCTTTTTTTTTTCCTAATAAAACCCCAGCTAAATAATGTTAACACACAGACACATAGAACTAACAGTTCTGCATTATGGTTTGCATCTACCTCTTTTACAACCCATGGCCGGATCAGGAAACACATGGCAGACGTGCGGACATTGGGTTGACCAAACTTACAGTCTAATTCAGCCTGAGACTACAGGGAAATGATTCCCTCCAGATAACTGCAGCATAAAACCACAACCCCATCCCAAGTGCATCTCCAGAATTTTTCTAATGAGAACTGATCATGAGAAAAGGTAAAAGTGTTACATACTAGCGATGTATTATTTTTCGAAAGCATCAATTTCTGTCTATCTAGGGACTTATACTGCTCTTCACCAGAAGGACTATAACCAAACATGGATATTCTGTAGCTCTCATTTGTGTAATTCCATTTGAAGTAAAGCGGATACAGGAATTGCACTCGGTAAAATCTCCAGATTTAACTAAAACATAATTTCAGGCAGCCAATGTTTGGTGAAACTGAATAGTGTTGGAAGTAGGCACTGGCATCAATCGCTGAAGGCGTATAAAAAAGCAGTGTAATAAAAGCCTACATCCAGAAAGCTGTGTGTGAGCAAACAAAAGATTAAAAGAAGGAGGAAGCTGCTACTGCTTGAAAGAGGCCGGGGCTCTTTCAGGGTGGGAATGTGTCTTATCAGCATTTTGTGCAGCGCACTGCACGCAGCTGACAGCCTCCTTGAGCAGGTGACTTTGGCCTCCACCACAACACGAGAGGAGACAAGCACAACCCCGAGTCTGATGCGAAGGGTGAAACTTCAAGCAGACTTTCACAGATGCCACAGAGAAGTACCTGAGAGTGAACACAGATTTCCAGGATTCCTCCACCCCACCCTTTCCAGGAGGTGGAGATAGCAGGAGTCTTGGCTCCTCATCCTCCCTGAACTTCGCTGGTGTTGCAGCATCTCCCTGTGTCTGTCTCCTGCTCAGAGGTTTGGTCCTCTGGCAATCAGCGAGTAGGTGTCTGATACATTTTTTTCAAACTTTATGGCAAGGATTGCACTTTGTTAATACTGCCAGACATATATGATAGCTGTCAAGCTGGTGAGTTATTTTAACACTTGGAGAACTGGCTCTGAAACAGTCAGGTAGCAAACTGCTAATGAAAAAGATAAGCAAATGAGTCAAATCAAGCATGCCACACTGTCTGTCTTAATGTTGCTTGGTAGTATGTCTGGAAATAAAAACAAGCCTTTCTACCGGCCAAATTCATTTTTATAACACCCAAGTGCCTTCCTGTAAATCACTAACTGACCTGACTCACATGTCTCCCCTGGGGCTCACTCTCATCCCAGGGAGAGAATTGCAGGTATGGTGTTCTATAAGTACTTGGGGGTTTATTCCTCCTACCTACCTCCAATTTTGCTCTGAGGAGTTTTCTTGCCGACTGCCCAGAGTTTTTCACATAGATGGACGTACATGCACTGAGAAGGGTAGAAGTTTCTGAAGAATATTATTCCTTATTATTTAGTAGAAGGAAGTGCTTATAATTGTTGCATATACCATATGTGCTTGAAAATGAACCATTTAATGCAGAATTTGGTCCTCACTCAAGAAAGTGGCCATTGCTTGAAGCTCAACAATTGTTTATCTGCTTTACCATAGTCATCTTCTCCAAACAACTGCATGGTCCAAGTGAAGACTTAATTTTTGAAAAAACCTATAAAAGCAAGCCAAATGAGAAAGCAACTAGTGCCGGAGTACCACCTTATTCAAGGAAATCAAGTAGCACACTTTTTTTTTATATTAAAGAGTTATTGGTTAATTGACAATTCATTCTGCTGCAGTGATTGAACATTTATACATCAGATGGAGCACTGTGAAGACTAAAGTAATTCAGACAAGAAGCAAGCCCAAAAAGGAAGCATTCACAGACACTGCTAAGAAAAAGACTCCCAAACAAGTTAATAATGGTGCAAGGGCAAAGGGACAATATCACTATTTTTACTCATGTTTTTCACATTTTACACAGAGGCTGACACTGGTTTACTAATAGTTTAAGTTAGGGTAGGGTGTCCCTTCATAAAATTAGGCAAGCAGCCTAAAAAGAGAATACATTTGAAAAGCTGCTCCAAAGCTGTGAAAGGAAACGTGTCGCAGCTGGTGCAGGTGATCATCTTTTCATCCAGGCTGCCATCCTCTTGTTTGCTTCCCTCCTACATGCACATATACATCATTGTTAAATTTAAAAAGGCATATGCTTGAATGTATTCCCTCTGAGATTCTTTACTACCTTATCATTTCCATCCGTGAATCACTAAGAGACAGGAAAAAAGATTCTTACACAAAGAAACAGATATTAAGCTTTATGTGACTGTGATGATTTTTAAAGACAGTAGTTTCCCAACCACAGTTGTTGATAATTACAATACATTTGCTAAAGCATAATTACGACTTGATTGTAAGTTTAGATTTTGTAATAACAAAAAAACCCAAAAAAGATGTATCTATGTATTGTAATTGGCTGATCATACAAATACTTATTAAATATAAACACATATGCTTTTGTAGATTTGTTAGAAAGATTCGTTAATTGCTTAATGAAAGATGTCTTTCAGATACTAATTCCTTCATTTAGTTCGACAGATTAAATTTTATATGAGGAGATATTAGCATGCATGCAATGAAGTGACAAGGACAACTAAAAAGCTTAAAATGTTAATGGATGAAGTGCAGCTTTCTCAGTTACTCTAAACTAAAAGCTATAATCTTCATTACATGCACTGAAGATCATCTCTTCCCCTGCTTTCTGCAGAGATAAGACAGCTATATTTAACACAGAAACGAACACCACAATATGTTTCAATTCAGCTGCTATATTTTCATCATCATAAATAAATTATGAAAACTTTAAACAGTGCATGAACGATTCCGCATAGAAAACAACAACAAAAATGCAATTAATTTTTATAGAAGAGAAAATTGATAGTTGACATCCAAGCAATCCAGTCACTCCTGTATTTCATCGCAGTAGCTGTAGGTAATTATCTTCTCGATAAACTCTTCGCAACGTGCTTGCAGGAGAAAAACCCCAAACAACTGACTTCAGTTACTAAGGCACTACAGGGTTAATGTCAACCATTGCTGGAAAAAGCAAATTGCTAGCAATACCAGCAGTCCAGAGCCTTCCTTTTTGCTGTGGACCGGAGTTCAATCTGGCACCATCCTTTCTCTCCCCCCAGTAGGGTGCAGGGAGCCCTCTAGCTTCCATGTGGCTTTCCTACTGGGGTACATCTTGGCCAGCATACAGCTGCTCTAAACAACGATTTGCATCCACAATGCGGTCATCCCACCACCTTCTTTTCAGATCAATATGATTGGGACAAACAATAGTTTGATTTTGATTGCTCTATAGTACGCTTGGGTAGAGCCTCTGAATGCAAGCGAATCGCTCGGAAACAATGGGCTGGTTCATCATCCAAAGCGTCCCTTTTCAAACAGCTGCCTCTGCCACACTCACCCTGACAAACGTCCAGAAAAACAGATGGTTTCAGCATTCATGGGCAGTTTAGTGAAAGCCCTAGAGTCAACTATGCAAGACATTTTATCATCTAGCTGATAATGGAGCACTGCTTGCAGATAAAAATTAAAAATACACTTAAAAACTCTATTAATTTGCACCCACGTACAGCTTCCCTCGCACACACGTGAAACAATTTCCCCACACCCTGTAACACTGCGAAGTACAAGCACTAAAGCAAGCTTCACTCTTAATTCCTTCTGTGGGATAGCCACATCACTATGAAAAATGACAGTCAGCGGGTAATCTCACAGACCACATATACTGCAATACCCACAAACAAAAGCAGTGAATTAGTAAGTGAATGGGAAGTTTAACTTCGAGCCGTCTGAGGTTTGCTGTGGATTAACCAGGTCCTGGGTTTTTTTTTTCTCCCCCCCCCCTTTTTTTTTGAAGGGGGCTGTATGTGTGTGAAAGACAGATATATTTTTTGCTTGATTTTTTTCAGGTGAACAGGAACGCTTTTGAGGCATTGAATTAGGAAAGGCACAGGATGAATCGTGCTACAGACTGTGCTTGTTCCTAGGGACTACCAGATTATATCTACCCAAGTCACAGGTACTAACAGCCTCCAAGGCAGAGAAGCTGCGGTTCACCGTACAACAAAGCCAAGGGCCTCTGCTCCCCTGGAGACAGCTGTGCCATCCCTTGGTCTGCAAGGATGTGAAGGACAGGCTGAAGCATAGCCATGACCTTGGCTCCTCAGCTCCACTGGCCACAAAGCCTGACCTAGGGATGAGCAATGCTCTGGACGGTCTGGGCCGTATTATCCTTCACAGGATGCAAGACTATTTCCACTTGCTCTGCATATCCCTACAACTTTGGGGAAGCTTTAGCTCCTTCAACCCACCCTGGAAAGTCTAACTCTTCTTGACGCAACATAGGAAGATTTGTCTCATTATCTACTGATCTATTAATATTTTGTTGGTGGCCATATGAATGTTCTGCAGCAAAGATAAACGCCATACCTGGCACTGCATTAGTCCACTGAGCTGAGCTGCTCCACCGTTAATGTGGATGTGCTTACTCTAACTCCACCTTTCAGCGGAGCACACGGGACTAGAACCTGCAAATGCTGGGAACTTATCGGTAGGTATACGTAAGCATGTGTCATACAGCTCTAAAGAAAAGACAAGAAACAGAAAGCAAGGGCCAGCAATCATTTTTGCCAATGACTCAATATCTAAATGATACAATTCAGCAGATGTATCTTGGAATTGAAAAATAACCATAAAAAAGAAAGAAACAAAAATCTGACCATATACTGTAAATGTGGACTTACTGCCTTCTTAAAAATTTTTACTTTCTAAAAACATTGTTCTCACTCTATCGCATTTCATTTCGGGAAAAAAAATATTCTGGATCCAGTCACAAATCTCCAGTGAACAAAACTTTCTAGAAGGAAACCTCAGAGCACTGAAGGATGGTACCAACCTTGCAAAACAATGATACTTAAATCCATGTTGTCACACACAAAAATAATCATAGTCTATCAAGTTTCTCCACGTCACTAATGGTGTCAGTTTCGAACACTGGCTTCTCTACTTCCCCAGTAAACTGCTCTTCCTTATTGCTGTGCGTGTGCAGAGAGACCCTCCGAAGCCACTCCAAGTATCTGCTTCCTCTTTCAGATCTGTTCTGATGCCTCTGCCACAACATCTCTAAAGATGCGTCTGCTGTGACATCAACTAATCGTCACTGAGATGCGCATGTCATTCAGACAGCCAGTGTTACAGTTAGGGCTACAAAAATCTAGGTCTCCCAGAGACCTCAGGAGACTGTCTAGACCCTCCTGCTGCATAAAAGAGGTAAGGGGAAAAAATATTCTAGGCAAATCTAACTCCTTCAACCTTTCCTTTTAAATCATGCTTTTAAAATTCTTCATTTCCTCATGATTTCTTTTGGAAACTCTCCAATTTATCTACATCTTTCTTTATATGCAGTCCCCAAAACTGGATTCACTACTCCAGCTGAGGCCTCACCAGCACCATATGGTGCAAAATAATTACTTCCCATGTCTTACACATGACACTCCTGTTAAAGAATCCCGAAAAAAGAGGTGCTTTATTTGCAATAGCATGTCCTTTGTGAGTTATATTTCACTTGTGATTTCCTAAAACCCCAGCCACTTTTCTGCCTTCCAATTACTTCCGCATTTTGTCTTTGTGTATTTTATGGTGTCTTTTCTAAGGGCAGTATTTTGCTCTTCTTTACCGAAATTCACCTGGCTGATTTTTATCACGGTCTCTTAATTTAAAAAGATCCTTCTGAACCAATTCATTCCTCCAAAGTGTTGCGACCTCCCCTGACCCGTTGTCCATGTAAAAAAACCCAAAAAGGTGTATTTTCTCATTGACATTTTGAATGATGGATTATAGAGTGGAACTTTCCCTGGAAGAGACTAGTGAGTGATGCTACACGAGCTGCCCCTGCATAGGAAGAGCACCACTGGTAACTTCTCTTTGAGAACACTTTTTTCAACTGCTTTGCAGCCACTTATGGTGATTTCATCTAGGCCATATTTTCCAAGCTTGCTTATAAGAATGTCATGTCAGACAGAGTCAAAAGCTTCACTTAAGTCAAGACACATCACATCTCCTACTTCTCTGTTATCCACTAGGCCAGTTACCCTGTCAAAGCAGGAAATGAGATTTGTTTGACACAATTTGTTCTTGACAAATTCAAATTTGTTCTTGACAAATTCATGCTGGCTGTTTTTCATCACCTGATTATTGTCTAGGTGCTTATGAGTTGTTCTAATATCTCTCTGGGGGATCAAACCAGGGCCAAGCTGGACTTGGCAACTGGAAAAGGGAGTACCCAGGGAGTTAATGACAAGTCCTAAGCCTGACTTTCTTCAGCCCTGCCAGGCTGCTTCTGACAGCTTATGCTTTAATATCAAACCAACAAAACCTGGCCACCTTCTACAGTAGGACCATCTTGCAGTTAACCACTGTAGCTGCACCACATTGCTACAGTGCAAGCACCACGTAGCAATGCTAGAGCTAATTCCTGCCCCAGAAGCCGCAGGGCTAAAATCCTACTCCTACTTTCTCCAATGAGACCAGGACTTCAGTCTTGCATCTTGGGATGAATTACCTCAGACTTAGGCTGCTCAGATGTTCAGAGCTGCCTTTACATCTCCTGATCACATGTTATTGCAGTATGCAGACACGTACTTAGTTTTCTAGCACATTTAAAATGTTAACCACTCGTTTACATTAATGGGAGTCTTCACACTGCTTGCAACAGCCTTTGAACCACGCTTCAGGACAAAAAATTTATCATCTTTGTTGTTTTCATAGCCTCTCTCCCAGAAAGGTCCTGACCTTGTTTGAGACTTTGGCTGGTAGTGCAACAACAATAATAAAAACGATGTGAAAGTCTTAAATCTAACCTCAATTTACAGCATAAGAAGAAGTTGGGAGATCAGATTTTTAGCCAGAACAAAAAGAAAAAAAAAGAAAAAAGCAGCAATCTGGGAGCACTCTGTTGCCAAAAAAAAATAAGAAAGCCCTTTCCCTCTTTGTTTTTCTTTCAGTTTAATGTTCCCCTGGTCAGCCTTCCTGGTTCTTTTATTTTGCCAGTGTTCAAGCGAGCTCTTCCTTAAGCACAAGTTTTAATGCACAAGACAAACAAGAGATTCTTTTAGTCCTCCTTTCTATCACTTCTCAGACTTCCCTTTACTTCTTTTCCTTTTTACCCCTCTCAGACTCCAACACACTGATCCTCCCCCACAGACGCATCTGTCATCCTCTGTCATGCGGTTTTTTCTGCCCTACTACACAGTTCCTATTTCTTAGTTCCTTTCCAAGTCTTCTTAACCATACAGCCTTTTATACAGGTATTCAGCTAAGTATTGAATATCATCCTGCAGTCACATCTGGGTCACCTCACTTCAACTCCCATACTGTTGTCCATTCATGTCTCCCACAGCGTATCTCATACTTTGCATCAGGGAGGTTACAGAGCACCAAAGAGGAACAGCACAAGAAGGGCCACAGAAACAGCCATTTCCGCACCTCTAAAGACAAGTCACAGAATCACAGAATCACAGAATAGTAGGGGTTGGAAGGGACCTCTGTGGGTCATCTAGTCCAACCCCCCTGCCGAAGCAGGGTCACCTACAGCAGGCCG
>Ga0065711_1003168_pt1 | contig 29414 bp, 13 predicted proteins | sample Hoacrofraction12_FD_59098 | JGI IMG/M metagenome (GOLD analysis project Ga0065711, IMG submission 59098) | Hoatzin crop microbial communities from Cojedes, Venezuela - Epithelial fraction 12 v2 (version 2) | ecosystem: Host-associated > Birds > Digestive system > Esophagus > Crop | place... | reverse complement strand
TGTGGAGTCTCCTTCTCTGGAGATATTCAAGACCCGCCTGGACAAGGTCCTGTGCAGCCTGCTGTAGGTGACCCTGCTTTGGTGAGAGGGTTGGACTAGATGACCCACAGAGGTCCCTTCCAACCCTGAACATTCTGTGATTCTGTGAAAAGAATGCAAAAAGCATAGTGGGGTTTTCCATTGCTAGCTCTCTTTTACATTATAGTCTGAAAACATCTGCCCTCTTAAACATCCCCATAGTTAATATGTCCTGTTCTTTTCCAGTTTTCTTAAAAACTGCTAACTGCTCTCTAGAGTGGAACAGCAAAATTTAAACTCAGGCAAAAGGGAAAAATACTAGTTAACAATATGTCAGAGTAATAATTTTTGGTATATGGTTGCAGAAAAGGAAGAATATTCGGTGCTTCCAGTTGTGAAGAAATATTGGAGTGATCTAGTCAAACGTGAGACAGTAGAGATCTGTGGCATGCGTAGAGAGTTGAATTGCTGGTGCGAGCTAGGGCATGGCTTTCTGATAGTGCTGGTGAGTGCAGTTATTGCAGCTTAGCCAAATATGCAGCAAAGCTTGTGTCCAGCATAAAAGTCTTGTTTCTCATATTAGCTCATATGCATTTCATCGATTTCTCAAATCTCTGTTACAATATTTTAATAATGCTGCTCTCATCTTAGTAATTCTGGAAACAAATGTTGAATGGGGAAAGAGGAAAATCTTCTGTTTGAATGGTTACCCTGTAATTCAATATACGGGCCCTCTGAATGTAGCAGGTGACTTTACGCTGGTCACGATCTGTCTGGGGCGGAAGAAGAAAATTTCCTAGATGAACTTTTGAGGTAGTCACTAAATGATCTTTTCATCTTTTTTTTTGTGGCGAAGAGGTTTTTGATGTGTAGGGGAGTAAGAGCAAGAGAAACCTTCTGGATTAGTCTAAATCTTGTCATGTCAAACATGAATAAAAAAAATTCATAAGTTACCAAGGTAGGCATATTATTTGGCAGTTGCACAGTCTATATGAAAGTTCTGTATGAGTTCAGAAATTACATCTTCCATGTAAGTTCTTTATGCAAAATAAAGGTGGAGAACTGTCAGCAGTGCTTTCTGAAGTTGGTAGAGAGAGGCACCTGTGTTTAGAAGTCAGAAAATGGGAGAAGGTGATCTACAAAAGATTTTCTCAGCAATTGAGCTCAGGCCATGTTTTTTTCCTTGGTGTGGTACAAAGTTCTAAGTAGGTTGAAATTTACTCTGTGTTTACCCCATGTATTGTGAGCTCTATAGCTGCAATGAAACTGAATCTCTAATAGAGATTTTCTTTATTCAGAATGTCATTTGGCTGTTCAACTTACATATCTATGAACAAAATTAACTTAATTGCTGTGTTTTGGCATTCTGAAATCTCTTATGTGGAATGCAAATACATTAAAAATCAAAAATCCCTTAAACTTTTGACTGTTTTAAAGGAGGACGGAAAGAAAAGTCCTTTGCATCCTGAGAATCCTTGGAATTTAGATGCAGGTTCTTTGGCAACTGTAGAGGAGACATGTCCCTGGACCACCACACTGGGCATAGCAGAGGAGGAAAGAAACAGCTGGCGGATGCAAACAAGAGCTTAAAGTGCAACATTTCTTTTGTTTTCCTGCTAAGTGAAGCTCATATTTTCATCCATTGAAGGTTAGCTGCAGAAAAAGTAAAGTATTATTGTCCTAAATGGACCCTAATTAAGAACAGAATTTGTTCCACTCCACACAGTAGGTTTAATAACTCAGATCTAAACTGACCATGTCAGTAGCACAACAGGGAGTGTGGTTCTGGGAAACCAACCTCAGTGTTGTAGCACTGCAAGTTTGAGAAGAGAAGGGGTCTTTGGTAGGAAAAATAGTAATGTAGTATATAAGAAGAATTTAGGGCTATATTTGAAAATAATGGGACAGTATATTGCAAAGACACCTTCAGGTCAGATGCCATGAGTACTTGCAGGATCAGGGCCTTTAGTTTAGAGAGATCTGATTGCCTGTATGAACCGAAATGAATTGCTATCATATAATCAATGAAATGACAGATTAGTTTGTCAGGGTCTGGAAATCGTTTGTGTATGTAAGTACCTATTCTTGGATTTAAGACATGATCTTATGAAATGTGCAGTGTTCTTAGCTCTCCCTGAAAACGGAAGAAATCAGACATTTGTATTTTTGTGCTGAGAGCTGGAGTTATCTCCTATTCTGGAGTTTGTTCTGCTGTCAAGTGTAAGATATTAATTGCTTGCACTCTTTTGCAGAATTTAGCAATTTACAGTTTGTTTTTATTTGGTTTGGAATTATTAACTGGAATGATTAATTGTTGCTGTATTGATATTGTCACTGTTTATGTGATTCCTTAAAAAGGAAATTCTCATAATACTGACCATAATTTTCATTTTTGGATTTTCCCTTACTCCTCCCATGTAGGGACAGCAATTAACCAAAACAGCTGCTTTAGCTTAACCCTTCTCCTCCTGCTGCACCTTAATATGACAATCCCTCTCTAAAACTTTTTATGAGTACTTTTTAAAAAAAATCTGAGTAGGTAGTGAATGTTTTAGGAATAAGTAGTGTTTTAAATTTTTTGCTTTTTTGGGATAAATGCAGCTTTTTATCAACAGCACACAAAAGTGTGTGCACACAACCTAGGTAAAGGAGAATCTAGATATTGGAAAACATATTAAAAATAACTGCCTATCCAACTAGAAGAAAATGTAGAAATGGCTTTTTTATGTATCAGAAAATTCAACAGCAGATGTTGCAACTTCCCTAAGAGCCCTGAGAATCTTGTCAATGAGCAGTGAAAGCTGTTTTTTATTTTGGGTTTGATGTAGCTATGGGGTTCAAACCTATGTTTGAACAGCTAAACTTCAAATCGTGCCGAGCATTATGCTTACTTCTGTAGACCTGCTCACTGGTTCTTTGTGCTTCATGGAGGTGAATCATACCATTCTGTGGAGAGTTACTGGAGAACTTTTTTGTCCTTTTGGGCTCATGAGTAGATAATTACAGGCAGGTACTGGAGGACTGTGAGCCACTGAGTACAGTAACTTGTGTTGTACTGGACAGTCTTAAGTGAGAACCCCTCTCATAGGCAATCTAAGCTAATTTTAGGCACTACCAAGCCTGTGTGACGTGGCTTTACCTGAGGAAGGGGAAGGAGAGTACAAGAAATAACCAAATTGGAGCCTGAACTGACTCTATGGAGAAGGTATAACTGACAGGTTTTGGGGTTAGAGGGTACTAAGGTGATCCAGTGTGCGACACTAAGACCAGTTGATGCTATCTAGGACTGAGCCACTGTCAAAACAAGTAATTTCCTGGGCTCCCTGTCACCTGCAGTTGCACGTTTCTACCATGTCCTTTATACGGACACTTTTGCGGCTACATGCTGAACAAAATTAATTTATTTCTCTGGCTGAAGGGAAGGAAAAATCTTGGCCCTTCCTTCCTCCCCTCCTCAAAATAGTTCGTTCTCAGTCCTGCAAACTGTTCTGTTTTTACAGCGTGAGCGCAGCACTGCTGTGTAAGTAGATCGTGAATGTCACAGTTTCTGTGTTCTGTGTTTGTAGAATTTCATTGAAGTTCAGAAAAATAATTCAGTCTCTCTGGTATAGTTTACCTTATTGCTGCTGAGTAGTGGTAAATTACTGTGTATGTTTACAAAAAATTGCTCTGAGTTTTGCAGAAGTTAGTAACCACCCTCAAGCTGTCTGTCCCAGCTGTGAACCAGAGATTTGCTTTTCAAGTCATTTAGACCATTCCTGAGTGTATCTTTGCTTCAGTGCAAAATCCAGACCCTTAGCTAAAATCGTGGAGGGAAGTGACTTTTAAGTTAAGATACTGTGGACTAAATAAAGCGGTCTGCATGCATTTTCCCATTTTCTGACACTGTCAAGAGAATGGAGTGGGTAGTTCTGGGCAACATCTGCTTATCCTGCTTCAGCAAGCTTCACCAGTATTGGTCTATCTGGTTTGTCTGACCTCTGTATATGATAGTTGTGTACCTGAGGATAGGAATAGTTGAATTTGACCAGACAGATTTCAAGTCAAATTTCCAACTTCAAGGAGACAGGTGGATTAATAAGATGGTGTCAGCTGTGGCATTTACTGGCTTGAATACAGAGCAGACCAATAACCAACAAGTCATTATTTCCAATCAGTTACTGCCTCTGGAACTGACTGACGGCTGCTGTCTGTTACTCATTGCTACTGGGTAGAAGTAATTTTGTTCAACAGATTGGAGGAGAATTCACATTGACAAGTGTTCACCCTTTCATCTGCCAGTTTTCATAGCAGGACATTTTTGTAATTTTAATCAGCAGTCTGATTAAGTAGTACCTATGTTTGGGCATTGTTCAAGTATTTATTTTTCATTTTTAGTCTAATGATATATTATCCTCTGTGGGGAAACAGTGCTTCAGAGCTGCCACTCTGGATGAAAGTGAGCAAGGGCTGGTGTACCTACTGAGACTACCTGTGTGGTGAAAAGGTTAATATTTCACTTGTGCAGTCCTGAGTGATGGATTTAGAATATCAGGTCTATAAGACCAGGTGATTAACAGATGGAAACTGCATAATAGTATACTTTGGAAATAGAAACTGCTTCAGAATTTACCAAAATATTTAGCAGTTCTGTACAGCATGATAATGACCAAAAAAACTGATTATGTAACAGTTTATAGAAAAATCCTGTCCAATAAGGTCAACAAGAAGACGAAAATCAGCGAAGTGATTTGTAAGGTGAATGTGTATGTCTGAGTGGCTAGAGTGTCCAGGAATAGATGGGGTTGTATGCTCCATGGGTTCAAGAGGAAAATAAAAACAACTCAAATGCATATGAGGGTGCTATTTAATATTCAAAGTAGTACTATAGTAGAGGATACGAGTTTAATTGCTAGTACCTATGGATTTAGCAGGTAAGACTAACTCTTCTTGACTAATCTCCTCGACAGTACCTTCACTGTATAGTTTCTTCCACAGAGCTGTACTGATGGTATTGAATCTGTCTTATGTACTGTCAAGATTGATCCAAATAAAATAGCTTTTGGAAAGTATTTCATTATGTATTGTACTATTCTTAGTGTGGCAGGTGTATTAATTAAAGAAAAGCAACAGTACTACTGTGTTGAGCCACTGTTGTTCTGAGGCAAAGTCATGTAATGTAATGGTTTAAAAATACTGCATTATAGCAGTCATTATTATGATCTTTACTTAATGTCACGTGGACTTTTATTCTTCCACTGCCTCTTTTTGGACAATTGATTTGGCTCAGTGATAGATGATATGAAATAGTAAATTTGATGTACACATCTACAGGAAAAAAGAATAATCCAATAATCTGGATATATCAAATGAAACCCCTTTTTGCTTTTTAAATATTACATCATATTCATGTAACTATACAGAGACCTTATTAATCTGGACAGTTATTTGAAAGACTGATGCTGTTCCAATGGCACTTGTGCTTTATATATATATATGTGTGTATGCATATAAAAAACATGCTGGCCTTTCTTAGCAACGTTCAGATTTCTTTCTCTTACTATAATAAAGCTTTCTTCTACAATGCTTGTTTTAAGAGTGCCATCTAGTGTCTAAAGCTTTTCAATACAAGTTGTGATTTATACGTTAATGGACAATCTTATTGAGTGATGGAGCAAAAAAACTTATTGCATAATTGTTTTATATTAAACTGGTATGGACTAGTTTAATAGGAATTTTTCAGCCAAGTATATGGAAAATTAATTTAAATTTTAGCTTTATGAGAATACACTAATTTCATCTATGTTACTGTTGTATTTAATTGCTTTAAAGTAGTTGCGTGTTTGAGGTGTTCATGTAGTGTTCTTCAAATGAACATTTTTTTTCTAATGTGTCTTCTTAACCTTCGGTTAGTATCTCACCAGGCTCTAAATTAAGTTTTAATACAGAAACCTGTATTATTTCCTATGGCCTAAATACTCTCTCTGTATATGCCTTCTAACAGTTACAGAAAGACAAGTGTGTGCATTAGGAAACTGACTGTTGTAGATATGTGCTCAGGAACTTGTTTTTTCAATAGTACATGCTTAATGTTGTGGGAGATGATTGATTTTTTTAAAAAAAACAACCTTCCTATAAAATGTTTATACACTAAAATATTTAAAAGGAAATATTTTCTTTTGGTTTGAGATGTTTTGTTTAATATCGGAAATACACTAAAATGTAAGAAAATTTTTACACAGATCGTTTCCCCATCAGTGATATTTATGTGAAGAAACAGTGTATACATGAAACCGTTCTTTTCTCTCAAGAAGGGCCTGCAGTCCACTTATTCAGGCAGGATGTCTTTAATCGTGTCTTATGTTAAAATCAGTTTTAACAGATAGTGGAAGGACCACTGTTTCAAACCCTGGTTTTTATTCTAAATTCTGTGTTCTTTTGTGAATGTTGTGTTCTGATTTCTATTTCAGGAACTTCAGCTCAGAAGGAAGATGAAAGATATTGTCGCTGAAGAACATTTATATTTGGGTTTTTCTCATCAATACAGTGATAGTATCTTTCCTCTTCATACATCTATTTCACTGTTTTTGCTATCCTACTGTGACTGCAGATTATTCAAAATTTTTTTAGTGCCAACCGGTGAAGATGTGGATGATCAGTTTGTGACAAAAAACCTCCTTGGTGATCTTGAGGTCCATTTAATCTCCAGATGTCAGCTTCCACTGGTTGTGCAGAGCTGCTGTTTACCTGCTGTTGTTGTGAAAGATGGCAAGTTCTGCCGAGCTGGGCTTTCTGTTGTCTTAAGGCATATAATACTGAAAACATACGAGACAGATCCATCTAAAAAGGATGTTTTGGAACTCTTAGGCTTTAAGAAGACCTGCTTAAAAGCCTGTGCTGAAGTGAGTGCATCTGTTTCTCTTAGATGGATTAGTAGGGTTTTTTTATAAGCATTAAATACTCCTAAGTAGACTCTTAATATTGATATAAACTATGTTTTTTTAGTAAGAAACTTAATTGACTTAGAAAATGAAATTTCTTCACTGGAGAAGTATCTGTATTTTGTCATAAAGATGAATTATTATTCTTTGTAAAGATACTACTTTTTAGCAGCACAAAAAGAACCTTAAAATTCAAAAAATAGGTCAGATCTTTGTTTCATGTCTAGCAATGTAGTTTCAATGAGTTATAAAGTACAGCTCTTGCAGTTTAAAGTAAACTAAAATGCCTAATTTATTGTTGATTTTTATTTCAAGAGCACCACATACTGTTAGCCTTCATCCCTGCCAAGGTGCGCTGCTGGCTTATGTTTAGCTTATGCTCACCAGGATATCCACAGTCGTTTCAGCAGAACTGCTGCCTGGCCACGTGGTCAGTCCCTAGCCTGTAGCATTACAGGGTTTTAGTCTGTCCGAGGTGCAGGATGCTTTACTGAGTCTCATGTCAGTTCCTGTCAGCCCGTTCTCTAGTCTGGGCTGGCCCGTGGGAGTGGCAGCTGTTGCTTGGAGTTTGCTGACTGCTCTGCTCAACTCACTGTCATGCTTGAAGCACGTGTATTCCATCTCCCCCTCCAGGTCACTGATAAAGATAATTAAATAGGAAAGCCCTCAGCATAGACCCCTAAAGAGCTCCACTTCTATCTGATCTTCAGGTAGAGTGTGAACCATTAACCACTGTGCCCTTTGAGCTGGTTTTTCAGCCCATTTATTGCATAGCATTTTGCTCATCTGGCAGCTCATCCATCTAGACTTGCCTTCCTCACTTCTCTCAGGATTTTGAACTCCAACCATGGTTGCCATTGATTACTGTCCCTCCAACCCAGTTTGTCCCTGTTGGTGAGCAGCAGATCTGGGAAAGCATATTCCTGTGTTAGTCCATCTGGCACAAGCGTAAAGACATCCTCCAGAAACTTCTGGTTCTAATCTCTTCATGGAACTGCTGATAAACTTGATTCCATATTTCAGATGGCTGCAAAGGGAGTAAACTGAATAAGAAAAGACAAGAGTTTTAAAGTTTTAAAATCTTTAAGTACAGATAATGAGAAAAAGACAACAAGGATGAAAAAAATAAGTCATTTTTTTAAAGGTGCTCTTCGATTAGGCTAAAGTTTTTTGATGTTGCGTGCTAAAAAGCCACTAATAATACAATGCATTTCTGTAAAATAAATGCGCTCGAAATCTGTTTGGTGTAATCTGGTTTTATTGCCAGCGCTTGGTAGCGATGACATATATAAATTGATCACAGCTTTGTTTCTCATGAGTTACACAGTCACCCTAATCTTATGCCAATAATAAGAAATAAAAATATGCTATACTGGATAACTGTTCATTCTGTTATATGTAAGATTTAGCTTCCTAGTTCTGCTATTGCAAAAGTAATACAGAATATCTGAGCTTCTAAGATTATCAAAGAATGTATTTAAAGCTGGAATTTCTTTGCCTAAAGTGGATAAAAAGGTACCCTAGATTTTGTTTCTCTTTCTGTAGAGACATTAATTACATAAATTTATCTGACAGGTTAGCCAGTGGACCAGACTTTGTGAGATCAGCATACCTCTGGCTGTTGAAGAGTTTTTGACGGCATCTCCTCAGCATTGTCAGACTATTCCTCCTGACATTTTACAGCTTGAAAGGAAGCTTGGAGAACCTGTCCGAGTGCATAATGATGACAAAATTCGAAGGCAAAAACTTCAACAGCAGAAGGCAGGTGCCAAGGCTGCAGTGCCTGTACTTGGTAAAGAAGAAACAGAGGAAGGAGAAACAGTGGAAATGCATGAACGTCCACTCCCAAGTTTGGAACTGAGCATAGCTTTCTCCAAGCTGCTTGTCCAGGAAGGGTCAGGTGCAGTCAACAGAGAGACCCCTCACATCAGGAGAACAAAATCCGCTGACCTTCCACTTTTGGACCATGTTTTTGCAGAAGGGCTTTATTTTACCTTGGCAGATATAGTGCTTTTGCCATGCATCCATCAGTTCTTGGTAAGACCACAAGTTCTGTAAATATTTAGTAGTGTATATGTATTTTTTTTTTTTTTTAAGAACTGGAAAGTGGTAAAATGTGTTAATTTAAAATATATTGTGGCATTTGCAGTGTGAACTTAACCTGAAATAGAAAATTTGTCTTTGGTTTTGTACAAAAAAACCCCAGCGATTGGTGAGGTCACCAAAATTGCTTTTAAATACATGGCATCTCAATACTTAATAAACACTGTTAAGTGTTAAAATATTATACTGAAATATTTTGGCACCAAGTTGCCCAAGAAATTCCTCCATGAAAATACTTAAAATGGACACTTAAAGTACATTCCAATGTGCATAAAGCAAAAGTAGGCAAGTGTGAACCTATTTTCTTGCTCAGATTTAGTGTACATTTGTAAATTTGGTGTACATTTAGTGTACATTTGTGACCATGACTCACCGGATATTTACTAAAATTAGACTGTTTTACCCATGAGAAATTTTTTGAGATTTGAAATTTTGATTCCATCATAAATTGCAAATTCTAAAAGGAAGGAGGGTTGATAATGGTGTAGTAATTTTAACATGCTAGAAGGGATGTCCCCCATAAGAGATTTAAAATGGACACTTAGAGTACATAGTAATATGCATAGGAAAAAAGTAGGTAAGCATGAACCTATTATGATTTTGTTTCAGTGTACTAGAGGGCAAGGGAAAATGAATTCCTGCCCAGTTTGTTGTACTTTTACTACATGGATATTATCTGAATTGGAATTTTCAGCAAAACCTTGAAACTTTGTGTGACTTTATCTTGACATGGACAGATACGCCTAAAAGAAAACAATTACCTTCTAAGGAAGTAAGAATGCCTTTTAGGGAGGCAGTGAATGGAGAGAGATTCAGGGACTTTGGTGGCTTTTTAGAGGTGTAAATCCGTGACTTTCCTTACCCATACTAGAGCTGAAGAGATACCTGGGTATTGACTAGGGAAAGACTTCGAAAAGCTTGTTTGTTTATGCTACTGGTGTGTAATTTCTTGAGATTCTCTTGAGAAATTTTTTTTGTCTACAAATATTTCTTTTTGAAATATGGTGTGCTATGACTTCCTGATTTACTTATTTCTTCTCATGATAGGTTAATTAATCTCTGCTGTTGTTTTCTTCTAGTTCTTAGGAATGACTTTGTTTGGGAGGAAACATTCCTGTGTAGCCAACCTGGCTTTTATCAAGCCCTCCCACAAAATAAGCCCATTTTGTTGCCCATCTGTCGATGAAGATGGGTGCCTAGGACAGCATAGTACCTACATATCAGCAGACCTTCGGTTCTTCTGTGCAGTTTTGTTTTGATAAAACTTAGTCTGTATTCTTCTTCAAGCAAGGACTGATCACTGCGACACTGCTCAGAAATGAGATGTGTCTGGGGAGCCAGCTGCTTTGGAATGTGCTTCAGCCCCTGAAACTTCAGTAATCCGTAGTTTTGTCATTCATGGTATTGTTGCTACTAAACTGTTTTCCAGGGTTTGTGGAAGGTCCTTTGTTTACTGCAGCGAAAGGAGAAGTTTCTTGGAAAACGTTAGGTTGCTAGAAGCTCTTGGAGTGAAGTTTATAACAATTACAATTCTCCTTGCAGTCCTATGAGATTGGCTGCTTAATTTTTTTTTCTAATACCTTCTTGTGTTACCTGTGTGGTCCAATAACATACTGATAAAAAGTCCTCACTTTCCTTTAGGGGAGTTGAATGTTTTTTTACCAGGTTGTGTGAGTATTTTGGAAATGCGAAATGTGTGGACTATTCAAAGATGCCTTTGTCTCTTTTATCCTGTGCAGTCAGCCTAGCACATTCCCAATACTGGACAAACACCAATGGCTGTTTTCAATTGTCTTCATCCTTGTCGTTTTCCTTCACATCAAGAGATTTTCACAGCACAATGAGCGAAAACAGTGTGTGCCAGCAAAGTAATATGGACACTGTATATAGTGGCTATATGCAAAATTTAATTCAGAGCGTAGGATTATTTTGCGTCTTGTGATGTGTTTGGAGATCTCAGAAGGTCTCCCAGTCTGTATATAGAGGAATTTGAAACCTGCAAAGACTTGCACCAAGATAAAACAGGAAAAGCACTGACACAGCTGCCAGTCAGGGCACCGCATGGGCTGTGGAACACTGGGGAATGAATCTTGCTCCCTGACATACAATATCATTATAGAAACACTGTCGCAAGTGGCAAAGCTGATCTTAGAAGCTCTTGCACTCCAGGATGCAGTTTGCCAGGCTCTTGGTTGTGTCAACTTGACTGTAATTTGAATAGGTGAAATATTCATGTGTCTGTACCTCTAGATCAATGATCTTTTAAAAGCTCATTTCACCCCTCTTGTAGGGGAGAGTCTTAGTCACTTGATTATTGAATCTGTTGTGGATATCTCATTCTGTACAAAATTTATCTGGCCTAGTTTTACAGTGGGAAAAACTTCTGTGGCAAGGCTGTGTGAGAGTCTTGCTCAGCACAATCTGTGTACTTAGTTTTAGGAGGATATATACATAGAAAAGAGTTAAGGAAATGACAACTGTCTTTGTTTCCCGTGACAATAAAATGATACAATGAGTTTGCCTGCTACCAGTATTCCTGCAGTTACTCTATGAGATTGATAGCTAAGCTGGTGTCTGTTTCCAGAAGATCTCTGAGTGAAATTGGTATTTGCATTTTGATTTTGCAAGTTTTTTTTGCCAAATTTGCCTTATGGTGTTTGAAAACAAATGGAATTCCAGGAGAAGATGCTGTCAGTCAGATTCAGGGAAACAATCTCTAAAATCAAGATAATTACTAGTGACCATTAATATGTGACAAATGTCCAATTTATAGCTTCTTTAACCAGGATCATCGTCCCCAGTGGATTTCTGTATGACGATAGCAATATGGGAGTCCCGAAGTAGGTTAATATGGCTACCTTTGAATTAAGATCATGAGTTATTTTACAGAAGTGGTTATTAATTTACCTTTGCTTTGTTTGTTTGTTTTGCAAATCATGTAACTGAGGATTAACAGCAACTTCTGCATGGATGATACTAAAAAAAGTAGTAAGACAAAATGCTTTCCTACTGTTTTAAAACCTTTAATGTATTTCAGTCCTCTTTATTTTTTCAATGCCTTTTTAAATAAGAAGAGCATAACTTTTTACAGTAATGTTTGATTTACTGGTGCTAGGCATGAAATGATTCTTGGACCAGATGCTTAATTGATTTCAGCAATCCAGTTGGAATTGTTCTGTAGATGTACCATGAGCAGCTGAGAATGCTGTACTTAGTTGTTTTTCATGTGTGGCCCTAGAGCTCTGGTGGTTTGCAGCTTGCAAACTATATATTGTGTAATACATTTGTGTTAGCTTCCATCAAGGATTGTCCTAAAACACTGGCTTTTCAGTTTCATTTTTACCTAAATTATAAGAGCTCTGGGATAATGTTGCGTTATTTCTGTTCTCTGGTGAATCGTTGTTTTCTAAGCAATTATACCTTATTGTTGAAATTGAATAACTGGCATCTGAAAGCTGCTTGCAGGCAGTGGGTTGAAACTGCTCTTGTTGATGGAAGCACCAAAGTTTAATTCTGTATTAAAGTGTTATTTATCACTTATATAACTGGACTTCCTTGACTATATTTCAGAAAAATCCTTATAGTTGCACTTCCACTTTGCTTTAAGGGTGTGAATAATAATAAAGTCTTCAACAGGTATGTGTCAGGAAAGTATCGTACAATAAATATGAGGAGACTTGACTAGCTGATTGTAATTATAATTACCAAAAGTAAGATAATGAAGCTGAAGAGTTGTTTTTCATTACCTCATTCCATTTCTGTTATCTCTCTGAGGTTAGCTTTGTTACGCTTTCTATTAGTTGTGACTGTTTAAAATTAATGGAAGACTAACAAAAGCTCCGTTCTCCATGTGGGAGAAACCACTATTCACTTTTAAAAATACAATTTCGAACACTTGTTATCAAGTGTAACAGTGCCTCTTAGAATTGCTTTCCAGAAGACTTCTTCCTTAACTGAATTAGTGTATTTCTGCCTGTGTTACCATTAGGATATTGAATTAGATACTAAAATTACCCTGTGATTACCCTAAGAACATTATAAACACAGCATGCAAGAAAGCTGCTTGAAATTTTTTGTCCTTTCAAGTGTTCTTTACCAATTTCTATTTCCACACTGAGGACAGATATGTGGAGGAGCACTGTTTTTGCACGACCTTTTCTGCCTTTTCCTGTTTTAATTTTTAATTTTCTGCTTGAAGCAGGTACAGCATCACAGAATATTTGAGGTTGGAGGGCACCTCTGGAGATCATCTTGTCTAACCCTGTTTCTCAGAGCAGGAACAGCTAGAGCTGGTTGCCCAGGGTCGTGCCCAGTCAGGTTTTGAGTGTCTTCTAAGGATGGAGACATCAAAATCTCTCCTGTAAGAGGGTGATCTTCACTGTTCTAAAACATTAGGGAGCCTGAACAAAAATTACATAAGTTCACCAAATGCATCCTTTTTAAAATTAGCTGGTCTTCATATAAAAATGTGATTTGGGTATGTTTTTTTGTGATATGTGCATCATATTCTTACTTCAGAATTTTTTTTTTACACTTTGAATTCTAATTTCTGTTGAGAGCCACTTTATCTCACCATCATACATACTTAATTCAGAAAAGAAATATACTAGTTACTATTTTTGTATAAAAATACAAAGTCAAGATGGTAAAAAACTTTGAGTAAATATATGATTTAAAAAAAAAAAAGTTTTGGATTCAGTGCTAGTGGAGAAAAGTCATAGATGTGGTGCATAGACTTCAATAAAGACCAGGGTCGGTGTATGCCTCTGCTTGTTTTGCTGTTACCTTGTAATCAAAGGTATTTCAGGCTTGTAGTTGCTGGCAAACCAGCTGTCAGTAGATGAGCTTAAGGGCTGCATGGTGCCTGCGGGAAAGAAGATCACTCAGGTACCATAATGTCTTGCTTATAGTTCAGTATTTATTTCAAATTACTGGGTTGGGTTTTTTGTGATTACCAACCAAAATAAATCATTCCCTTGTTAGGAAATAGCAGATAATTAAGAATATTATTTAAATTGTGTTTTCCTGTTGCTGACTGAAATCATGATTAAAATTGGTCACATAAACCAATTAAGCAAATAGGAATTGCAGATAAAGTCTAAATGGCCACTGGCAGTTCCACCTGCAGGTCTGAGCTCTTAACTAGCTAGCTTTTTGTATTACCATCCTGCTATGAGTGCGCATGCTCGGCATAGAGTTGAGCTCATTTCTGTAGTTCATGTCTTTTTTATGGCTTGTAGTAAGAAATTTACAGTAGCACGTAACCTTTTAATTTTATTTTTCTAGGTTTCCAGCAAAAAACAAGGCAAAAATCTGGTAAATTTGCCTCTGATATCCAGTTGGTATCGAAGAGTTCAAGAAGTACCTGGAGTAAAGAAAGCTGCTGGCAAATGCAATATGGAGCTTCTCCAGCTTCCAGAGTTGATGTCTGCTCCAGAGGAACAGCTACAAGACTTCTCTTCAGTTCCTGATGAATTAGAAGAGAATGACAACTGTCATTTTATAGGTGGTCCAAGGCCAACTATGACTAAGTTAAAGGTAATTTAAGCTTTTTAATGAGTTATTTTTAATAGTAATATTCTACTTGATTTAGAATAGGTGAAATATGTTAGAATTGTGGAAGCTGACAGCCTGGAACAGTTTGATACCTTTTGCCCATCTTCTGTCTGATATGCATTGACTTAGAAGTAATTTTACTTTTTCACTCTGTTATGATATTTGACCCATTCAGGAGTTGAGCAAAGATAGGACTGCTGGAAGCCCTTTCAATAATTCTGAATGATCAAAGCAACTTTTTGTTTGAATTGTATTCCTGTTTTAAAATATTTATATAAAGGATGACCAAAAAAAAGTGACTTTTTATGTTTGGCTTCATTATTCTCATGTTTCTGTTGTTTTTTTTTTGCTGTTTGATTAGAGCTTTGAACATCTGGGAACCCTAATGAGTTTTGTTAAAGAAAACTCTCCATCATGTTCCATAACTCTCAATATTCTTTGCGTAGAGGCTGACAGCATTTGCTAAAGAAAATTAACAGGGCTTTCTTGTGAAAATGAAATACATAATTTGAATCCCGTATAATGTAGAGTCAGCAACCTTTTTAATTTCAGTTAGGCTGAAAGAGTTGCATAGTTTGATCTCATGCCATTAAATTCAGTGGGAATTTTGCTACCAATTTCAGTGGGTAAAGGATCAGGGTCTTATTGTTTTTTTTCCCTCCTTTCACGTAGGAAAATGGTATTGAAGCAAAGTTTTCTCCTCATCCGGACCCTGACTGGACCCTAGACTGGACCAATCTACCATCTGCAGTCAGTCCTGGGGAAGGTAAGGGGTTTTAGGTATGTGCATATGTATTTAACACTGCCGCCTTCTAGTGAAGCCACTTAACTGTTTCGCAGGAAAATATGTCACTTTTCAGTGTATTTCAGAGCTCCGTAAAACAGGTAAGCAGTTTTAAATCTCTTCTAAAATTTGGTCTGTTTGGAACGCATAATGAGATGACTTCCCTCAGGTGATCAGCAGCTAATGACCAAACTGGGAATAAAAACTTGACCTTGCTTCCTGAACTATATTTTTTCCCAGTTTCCTACTTTCCTGAACTTTTCTTCATATCTAGAACAGTAAATTCTGACTATATGACATTAATATAATCTGCATGAATGCTGTATGTGGACTGTGTCTCCCAAAGCAGCAGCAGCTGTGATTTTATTCTGATGAAAATAATATTCATTAGCAATGTTTGTTAGCTACATGTGAGTGAGTCTTCCCTTTTGTGGCAGTGTTCCCTGCCCTGTAGGGGTGGTTTGCTTTGCTAGATTACAGGGCAGTCTGTTGCATAGTAGCTATAGTTCTACAGAGAAAAAAAAAAAGATTTATCATAATGTTTGTTTTCACTGGTGTTGTGAATATTGAATACCTCTTCCACCACACAGTAGAGTTTCCTCTGAAGGGTCTTGTACATACTACCAGACAGTAAGAAGTTAGTGGATGGTATCTCCTTTCTACAGGAAAGAAAAAGGTTTGTGTTCTTTCATGTAAATAAGAAAACGTAGCTGCTGGAGTCAGTCTAGCCTCAGTGGCATAGAACTTCTGATTTAAAGAATACAGAAGTATATGTGCAACGTATAGATGCTCTTCAATGACCAATATGTGAAATTCCTCACAGAATATGTTAGGAATCACTGAAGAGCTATAGGCACTTACAAAAAATACTCTTTGTTTTGTTTTAAATATTTAACTGTGTAAATACAAGCATGTATTCCTACCTACAATATACAGGCTATAAAAATAAGATCAAATTTGGAGTTGCTTTCTTTCGATTTGGATCTGTGTGTAGTTCACAAAGCCATGAAAAAACCCTCATGTGTACCATGAGTAGATTTATAGTTTTATATAAAGTGTCCATCGTTCTTACATGAACTGTTTGCCTCTGGTTTTGTCCTGAGAGAACTCTTTACTGGGAAGTCGTATGCCCTGCTTTACTTACTGGTCCTTTCTTTCCTTTCGCGTGGAAATAAAAACCAAAACGACACAAAACTTTGGTTTGCATCTGTCAACATCACATCATGCTTCTTCAGACTTTATGTGGATCTTTTGAATATACTTCTTATGATAAAATGGCTTTGTAGTCTGACTGATGAAATGCTTAGGGAGAATTATATTAATTGAATTTCTGTGACAAGTTCCAGTATTTTGTCAGAAGTGAATAAACATTTTTGTGTATTTCCAATGCTCAGGGTTTTGGCTGTAAGTCTTAGTTCATACATTTGTCAAGATACCTCTTTTCCTCTATTTGAAAGAAGATTTTCAAAAAGATGCATAACACACAAAACAACGTATTGCATCTATGTTTGGAAATTTTGTGCTGGAAAGAGTCTTTTGGGCTTGGTTTGACTCGGGGAAAATATCAACCCTTGCTGCTTCCTACCTATGTGAGTGCTTGGTCTCTCTTTTTTCACATTTGCTGAAATAGTTACTGATGATGTCCATATCTGAAATGATTTTCAGTTCAATTTTTATGAAGATTTGATAGCTCAACAAGGTGCTAAGAGAAAGAGATTTCACCTCCCTCCACCCAAGGTTGCAGTGATACTGAGGCCATTTTCTGATTTAGGGAAACTCCAAATGGTTGTGCTTTTAGTCCAGGAGCAACAGAGTCACATAGGACAATAAGGAATTTTCTGATATGAGAATTGATTTTGCTTTACAGTTGGATATATCTGCATGTTTACCTCTGCTGTTCTATGTGTTACTGTTTTCTGTTTCCTGATTCTTTTGCTAGTACAGCCTAATAATTGTTATATGAATTTAATTCTCATTATTTTATGACTAAATCCAACCTGGCGTGCTAAAGAAAATAGTCACTGAATCTGTCAGGGTTTTTAAACTGGATTTGAGTAATGCAATTCAAGCTTTTAAGCAGATTACCCCTATAACTGGTAAATAAATTTCCTCTTACTAATGTTCGCAGCAGTTGAGACAAAGTAGAGGATGTTTTAGTTAAAACTTACTTTGTTTTTTATCCACAGTAAATTTAATTTGCTGGCAAATGTTAGTTTAATAGCACACATGATACACTTTCTTTGCTCTGTCTCATCTTAGATAACTCAGAATTTGTGTTATATGTATGTGGAAGTTCTGGGATTGTTCAGTCTGTCTGTAAGTCTAATTAGACCACCTTGCTGTCACGGCTATTTACTACAGAAAAGAATTAGTGATGATTGCAGTTCTAATGTATTGTTTAGGTTATACATTTAAGTTCTTTCAGTTTTTTTACGGGTATTATTTACTGTTGTGAAACTAAAGAGCATGATGTCATGATTTGCATTTCATTTGCTTAGTCAGATTTCTGAAGCAGAATGAGATAGAATAGAACAGGCTATTTCAGTTGGAAGGGACCTACAACAATCATCCAGTCCAATTGCCTGACCAATTCAGGGCTGACCAAAAGTTAAAGCATATTATTAAGGGCAATGTCCAAGTGCCTCATAAACACTGACGGGCTTGGGGCATTGACGACCTCTCTAGAAAGCCTGTTCCAGTGTCTGACCAACCTCTGGTGAAGAAATGCTTCTTAATGTCCAGTCTAAGCTTCCCCAGGGGGCAGCTTTGAACGATTCCCATTTAAAAACCTATGTTAGTTCTAGTCCTGATGCCATTTTTAAAAGGTATTTAATTGAGCAAAATGGAGTCATGTTTACTTTTTAGATATCCTTCAGCTTTTTAAATTTCTTTCATTATGTCAATTACTTCTAAAATATTTGGCTTCTAAAGTTGTGTGTATCAGCCTTGAGACATGTGTGAATCTGTAAGCCTTTGTGAGCATCTGGACTGTTTTTGAAACAATAAAAAATATTCCAAAATACGGTATCTTAGTGCCCTCCGTAACTGTTGATATTCTAGGATATTGAAGTTGTTGAGTTATTGTTTCAAACTTTCACTTTTGGAAGGAATTTAACACAAAATATTTATTTTAAAATGTATTGTAAATGCTGGTTTCTGTTCTAGCTTACTGTATAAAAACTTGGCCAGTACTTTAACTGTATTTTTTCTAAGCTTGTTTTCCAAATCTATGTTTAGATCAGAATTATGTTGATCTTGTCTATTAAATACAGAAGTCAAAACCCCTCAGCGCTCAGCTGTTTCTTCCAAATCATAGAGTGTAGAAAGACTTAACCCCCAAGCACACAAACCAAGTCTGTCTGGCTAAATGCATCTCTTGATATTGAAAAATTAAATTGTGCAAAATCTCAAAAGCAAATGTAGTATTTCTAAGTTATATCAGAGGTGAATACTGGAAACTTATACACCATGAAAATGTTTAATGAAATACTTCTTTGCAGTAAATACTTCAGTTGGCAGTAGACACAACCCAGAGGTCCTAACCAAGCTCAGTGCTTGGTTGCGTTCAACTTTCCGTAGAAGTAGGGGTAGATACAGTTGTAAATAGACACGGACAGTAAAAGAAGAGGGTGGCAGGTGAGAATATGAAAGCATAGGTACTCACAGTGTGAGACTGAAGGTAAAATGAGATACTTGCATCAGCAGTACAGGGAAATAATCACGTGATTTATGTCAGCCTAGAAAATGTTTTCATTTCTTCCCCTGACAAGATGGTGGCTGAAATTTTGGGAAGAGGGACTTGTTGAAGTAAGAATGCTGAATGGAAATCGTATGCTGGTGATGATGAAGTGTGAGGTCTGGGGAAGAGGAGGTTTAATTAGATTTGTGACCAACAAAGAAATGGGGCATCTTTTCTGTGGTTTCACAGTTCATGTTAGGCAGCAATAGAAAGGACTTATTATCCTTTTTGGAACTTCAGTCAACCCTGGGGTCTTTGCTTGTGTTCCTAGTCTTGTGTGTGTGTGAAACCGTTCCTTCTCTTCAGGTTAATTTCCTATTAGCTGCAAAGGCTTTGTGGATATCAAGATCAGTTTAACTGGTTAGGAATAGAGGTGCTTTCTGTAGACTCACCCAAAGCACATTAAGGGGGGGGAGGGGGAGTGTGTGTATGTGGGGACAGAGAGTGATGCTTGTTGCTGCTTTATTATTCTGATGATATATGGGGAGGTAAGTCTTTGGTACTGTCATTTTTTCATCAAGCATTGTGTTCGCTGGGAAACAAAAAAGGGGAGAAAAGTTATATTTTTTTGTAACAGGAATATTTTTTTTTCTTTAAAACAGCTTTTTATTTATTTATGTTTTTTACCCAACTGTGAAATGCAAGAATGTGAAATAACTGACCTGCAGTGTCACAAACCTTACTTCTTTCCTCAGGAGTAGAAATACTTGTGAAGCAGGAGTTACTTAAAAGAAGAACAGTGCTTTATTTGTGGTGTCTTATTCTGAAATTACCAGCTAGACTGACAGAGTGTGCATATTACTTATAAAAGTAGCGATTAGCTGTGAACAAATTTATACTGTTCTTTTCAAAGAGTGAAACTGCTCACAGAATAAACGTAGCAAGTAGTAAACTACGTTCTGTAGGCTTGTAATGCCTTTTACCTCATAAATACATTTTTTCTTAAATGAAGAAATTGTAATAGATCAGAAGTGAGCTCCTTAGCTGAAATACTACTTACTGTCAGGTGAATGTGGAAAGACCATAATATAATAAAAACTAGGAGTTGCATGCACAGTAGGAGAAGGAGGGTTCAATTATAGAATCTCTGAAGAGTTTGAGGTGGAAGAAGTTAGTTTAAAAATGTAGGCAGATAAATAAAGCTAGATCAAAATAAATGAGTGCATTTTACAAGTGCGGCTTGCTCTTACCAATTAACAGAAGCCATGTAGCCCTATAACTTTGTATTTGGCCCTATTCATTGGGCCAATTTTTCCTAAACAAGTGCATTTTAATGGACTATGCATAAACACGACTTCCAATGAAGCTTGTCAAGTATTTTATATGCTTCATTATTCCTAGTGAGAAATTGATTGATTCCTAGTATTAAATTGAATGGGACAAATATTTGACTTGAGGAGGTGGAATTTTCTATGTACAGATTTAAAAAAGCCAATACAGAAAAAGAAGAAGCCTTTCGTGTCTTCTGTGTCCGGTGCACAGGTGTAAGAAAGGGTGTTAATCCATTGCAAGGCAGCACATACCTGCCCAGCTGAAGACAGAATGACTCTGATGAAGTTTGTTTGATTTGTGCTTGCTTTGTGACCAGTAGCAAGTAGATGACCAAATTAAATGGCTATATAAAAGTGCCACAGAAAAGGTAGCATGAATAAAACGATGGCCTGATTGATACTGGCGCCTTGTTTGCATTCAAGTCTTCAGACTTTTGAGAAAGTTTTGAGTTTTTAAGAATGCTTAGCGTTTAAAAAGAGACAAAATTCGGAAAGCCCAACATCTACTGTTCAGGGATAATGCTGTCCCTTAAACGGTTGTTGAGAAGTGATTTGCTACCTTGGTTTATGAATCACAGAATAATTCATAATATACTGTAAAAGTTTTTTTGTGGGGTGGGGAAGAGAAGCAGAATTCAGGAAACACAGGTATATAGTATTTAAAAGGTTGCCTTTATGTTGTCTTTTCCTGAATAATTTCTGTCAGCTGAGAATTTGATCTTCAGTGCTTTCTTTTTTTGAGAGGCCTACTTTTATTAATAGGATTAGTTTAATATATGCATGAATATACATCTTATTAAAGGTACCATATTCAGTTACTTATGTACATATAGAGTACAGAATGTTCACATTAGAAATAGGGAGCTCGTCTGATTTACAGAAAGAATAGTGGCATGAGGATGAAGCTCTTATTACTGTGCCACCTTTCTTTATGTTTGGTAGTGGTGATTATTTTTTACCAAAAGGAAATGTTACATTTTTGGGATTGGGATATTGTTTTATGTGGCAAAAACATAAGTGAAACTGTTTGAATATAATTTCTGATGACTGGTTATCTCAATTTGAGTATAAGAAATGAGGAGTAAATCTAGTATGTGGCTTTGAGAACTGACATCACAATATGTATGGCCAAGATGAAGAATAGAAAATTTTCTTTAAATTATTTTTAAATAAACTGCTTATGAATTAAGAATATGGAAAGATGGAAGTTTTCACTATCTTTATGTGTTTAGGTGGGGAAAAAAAAAAAGCTCTTGATGGTACATGTCAGCAGAGGAATTGTTTGTCATAGTGTCTTATCCTCTTTAAGAACACATCACTGAAAGCCCAAGGCAGTGAAACTTGCTTCTCTGTAGAAGGATCTTTGCATTCCACAATGGTCGCACAGAGGTAATGCTTGCAATTTCATTGTGGCATTAATTATTTGCAAACCAGGTTTTGTTTTTAAACTACTATCCAACATAACTTATTGTTACTGTAACAGAAATCTTTTTCTGGCAGAAAGAAAAATGAATTACAGATATTTGGCTGACACTCTGTTGCACTGGGATTGTTAAAATATCTTGGGAAGGCAAGAGTGTTTTCCGGCATTGGCAAAAATTAATCTGCTAAATAAAAATTCACTGGGATGTGGACCTCAAAAATGTTTTTATAGTTGGACAACCATTGATCTTAGAGATCCCATTTAGGTATATTATAAAGTATATATATAAAGCAATTTGTTTTTTCCTTGGGTCAGCTCTCAAAGGCTGAGTTCATTCATCATAGATGCTTTGCAAATACTGTGTCAGTAATTTTCTACTCTGCATACTCTCTCTCCATACCTACTCTACTTTCCTTCTCTGTCTATAAACACTGAATTTCATAGGACGTTTTATAATAGTCTTGCATTCATTAGGCTTTGAGAAAGTATTTGTAAAGAAAGTATGCAGAGGAATTTTTTTCAGTAGTTTATTTCCTCATCTGCTTTCTGTGAGACAACTTCAGGTTTTTTTCCATTTACAAATTAGCAATACGAATATAGTCTGGCTTTGGAGCTGCAGTTCCTTCATCAAATGACAAATTAGCACAATCAAAACAAGTTTCCCCATGATGCCTGTTCTTCAGGTTTGACCAATGTCGCTGTTCAGAGTGATCTCTGGTCTTGATTTCCAGTGTGCATAACTTTCGAATTAAGGCATTAGCTGATTGGTCTACAATTGAGATAAACCCCTGGTCTTTCTTTGCAGACTAAATATGCAAGTAGTTGTGAGGCAATTTTTAAAATTTATTTACCTGTTTACTAGGATACTGTTTTGTAAAATGACTTCTCAGGTCCTCAAACCCTCCCCAGCTCCTCCTACCTTGCTGCCTTGCCCAATAACTTTTTTTAATCTCAGCAGGATCTAAAATACTAATCTAGTAGCAAATGCCTCTGTACTCTGTTCCTGTAGATCAGTAATACTCTGTGAAGTCATCAGTTCGTGCATTTTAAAGATAGATAGACAGTATGATCATCTGTACCTGTCTGCTGCCTGATTCTAGCTGTAAGCTAAATTAATAATTGCTTGCATCAAGCAGAATGTTAAGAATAATGTTAAAAAGATACCTGGTTAAAGGAAGAGTTGCAGGTTCACAAGATAACTTTATTTCTCCAGAATGGAGATTAAACTGTAAGTTAGGTGATCTAAAGTGAAAGAATAAGTTATGAAGGACAGCAGTTTTTAAAAACAGCTTGTGTTAAACATACCATGTGGACCAACAAGAGTAAAACAATGTTTACAATTTTAATTTAAAAACATCTTCAAAACTTAAGTGCCTTTAAATAACACAGGCTAGACCAATAATAACAACACAGAACATAGTGTTACAGTTCTGTGGAATTAACTGATGTTTTGATTAAGCAGTCTTAGTGGTATACCAGACAACAATCCTGGAGGATCAGTGTTTAGCTTCAGCTTCCAGAACCGATGTTAAGTCAAAGACACTTTAATGTAGCATGGCCTCTCAACAGGGAAGATATAGAGACTTCTTAACTTGGCAGAAGAAAATTTTGAAGACTTTTCAGCCCTTATTTATCATATACAAAATTAGCTCTAATGAAAAGAAGGAGGAGACATCAGCGAGCAATGATGAGATTCTTGGTTTGATCCATCAACCATTGAAAAGCTTGGCTTCCGAGTTCCCTGTATTTTGGACATAATGTTGATTTCTTTGGTTTTACCCGTATACCAGATGGCTATTAATCATTCTTTGAACTTCACATGATTAGAGATTGCTGATGTTTTAAGTGTTGCTGCATTTTTTTTTAATGACATTGAAGGAAAACAGAATTAAATGATGTCATTATCTTTTAACCAATTCAAAAGTTCGTGACTTTGGCTCCATATTAGAATTGTTTGTAATTGCTAACAGAACTGACTGACTTAATAACTGTGGAATAAATACTTTATTAGATGCAGAGTTATTTGATTTGAAATTGTTGTCAAGACTGATTCAGCATATCCAAATTGCTTCTAGGATTATTTTGTGATGATAAGTCACAGTTATTTTATTTTCTTCTGCTTTTTGTATTGGTATTACCTTTGGAATATTTCAGATTTGAGAGATGCTTTCTGAAATAAGAATACATGATGCTTAAAAATCAAAGCTGTTTTAGAGAATCTGCTACTTTATTTAAATTTTTGCTAATGAAGAGATGCAAATTATGTGTTTTACTTTAAATGTTAAAAGCAGCAATGTTTCTAAAATGAGATCCAGACAGTCATTTATTTTATAAAAACAAAAAGAGTTAAAAGAAACACTTTAAAGTTCTTTATTTCCCTTCCAAGCCTGTCAGAACTTTTTGAAAGACTTTGAAGATTTTTTTTTTAATAGTTTTGTAGTCTATTTCAGTATCTCAAGCATCCTGAAGCAGGAACTCATCCTTCTTCTTCAGCTGATTTTTCCATATCAGGCAGCTCTTTGCCTGTAAGCCACATGGGTAGCAATTCAAGGGAAACTCATCTGAACCTGCTTCTCATTAACCTCTCCTTAAAGTTGTAAATTTGCTGCACTCATTTAAAAAAGTTTAAATGCTCATGTCCTGAATACAGACAACAATAGTATTTGAGATGATAAGTGTAAGAAAATGGAAGCTTATTACTGCAACTTCACTCTTCTTTTATGCTGCTTGTCTTTAAAAAGAGAATTCTTGCAAAACTTTAGATTTCACATGTGACTTCTTTGGATTTTTTGACTGTTCTAGGATATAGCATTGCATAGTTGGCCTGACAACAATTTGATCGGAGTTTGAATGCAATTACTAATTTTGAGACAGAAAAATCTTGATGTCTAGCTGGAAACAAGAAATTATGCATATCATCTGTCATGATTTAGCCCCAGCCAGCAACTAGGTGCCACGCAGCTGTTTGCTCACTTCTCCCCCCCACGCCACCTCCCCCAGTGGGATAGGAAGGAGAATTGGAAGAAAAAGGTAAAACTCGTGTGTTGGGATAGAGGCAATTTAATAGGACAGCAAACGAAGAGGAAAAAATAACAACAGTATTACTAATAAAAGAGTATACAAAACGAGTGATGCACAGTGCAATTTCTCAACACCCGGAAAGCCAGTGCCCAGCCCGTCCCTGGGGCCAACTCCCCCAGTTACATGCTGGGCCTGACATCCCATGGTGTTGAATATCCCCCCGACAGTGTGGGTCAGCCCTCCTGGCTCTGTCCCCTCCCAGGTTCCTCTGAAAATTAACTCTAGCCCAGCTGAAACCAGCACACTACCAAACCAGGTAAGTTGTCCGTGGCAATGCAGTATGCACTGTTCCTGCTATTACTGTGCTCTCCCTCCATTTCTGTTTTGTGATTATCTTGGTTACTAAGCTAAACAAGGGAAGGAAGTGCATTATTTTGTATTTTTAAGATGCCTGTTTGGAGACAGGAGGCAAAGCTCTTATATGACAAAGTTAAATTAGTAGTTAAAAATGATTTTTAGGTACAAAGTTTTACTGAAACAAATACTTTTTGAAAACGTAGAATGTTTGTGCCTCGTGAAAAGAATGTATCTGCATTATGAGGGATACACGTTCAGTACATTTATGTTTGTCGAAGTCTGTTGCATTTTTTTAAGTGATATTTTGATCTAAATGACGTGCTTAACAGCCTCTGAAATATTCAAAATCTGCAAAGGAAAAGCAGCAGTTGCTAGTGTATCCTACTGAAAGTCATACTAGAAAGAATAATACCAAGTTCTAAAAACTGCAGTTTGATTCAGTTAGGACACATGCTCATTGGCGTTTGGCCTGTTCTGTAAGAAATTATTATGGTGGGGGTGATTGACGGACTTTCCGTACGGCTGATAATGATACTGAGAAGTACCACCTTTGTTGTAGTGCCTTGCTTTGTGGAGAAAGTGTAAACCCTCAGAGAATTACTGAAGCCTTAGCCCTTCGTATTGAATATCCCCTGTAACAGGAGTTCAGTTTTTGATGAAGCTTAATCCCTAGAGGTATGGTTTTACAAGTCACAAGTCCTTGTTAATTGTGAGTTTATTAGGCTTCTGAGAGATTTGTTTTATAGAATACAGTATATGAAGTTCAGTGGAGGCTTTTTTAGGCCCGTTGTGGTTTGTATTCATTTACTGAACATATCTAAAGAATTAAAATTAAATGCCGCAATTTGCCAGTTGAAGTGTTTCAAAGATTTATGATTTGGGAACTGAAAGCAATTCTTAATGATTTGGTTTTGTAAATTCATAATAGTCTTATTTCTGACAGTTAAATTGAAGCATATTCTTGATTAATCAGTGAAATTTTACAAGGTGTCTGCACTTGACAGTCACTGGCCTGAGCTGGCTATGTGTAGATAGAATTTGGGTGTGATCTGCCCTAGATAGAAAAAGTAGTTTTATTCATTAGACTGTGGGGTTTTTTTATTTTCCCCTTTTGTCTGTGAAGTTCTTACACATATGGAAGGACATAAAAATCAAAAACATTAACTCACAGATGACTAGCAGATTTTTTTTTTTCAACAGGACTGTTAAATTAGTTTTCCATGTCTTCCTCAAAATTCTTTAATGAATGTGAAATAGCCTGCTAAGTAACTCTGGCGTTTGTTTCATTTTAACTATTTGGTCTTTCTTCTTCTCCTGATATCATTGTGGTAGAGTTTACTTGTTTCTTTGCCCCTGTTATATTTCTGTGTTCCTTGTTCATGGGGTAGCAGAGCCCCAAAGTTATTTTACTTATCTCATAAACCAAAGGTTTAGAGAACAAATTCCTACCAAGTACTCCATAGCGTGGAGGTGCAGGTCATTCTTTATGAAAGGTTACTACTGAGAAAAAGAGGATTGATGATGCATTCTAGCAATTTTGGTTTGGGACGGTGTCCAGCAAAAATCTGGGGCAGATAATTAATGTGTCAGTTTCTTCTAAATATGGCTCAAAATCATCAGCAGGGGTATTTTTGGGGAAGCCAGAGTATATAGAAATTTATCTCCTTTAATGGTCAGTAAGATGTACTTAGGAGTGATGCTGTGGTATGAAGTGATGCTTTGTAGAGAAGACAGTGATGACACATTTGTTGCTTCTTTTTGCCTGGAAACTACCTATGAGAAGGCATTTAACTGCTTTTTGGTTTTTTTTTGAGTCCTGTTTATAGTGTTGCCATTTCATAATAACGGACTCCATAGATGTCATGCAATCTGAATTAAACAGATACTGACCATTCATGCACTGCTGGCCCTCAGAAGGTCCTCATGGTAGCTGGATAATTAGTCAGAAAAAATCTGCCTATTTCAGAGTTTCAGTAAAAATATAGAAAGATAATTAGATGGAGGAATGCTGGCTTTTTTTTTCACGTTCCATTTATTTTCTCTTGCTTGTCTCTGAATATAGAATCATAGAATCATAGAAAGTTTTGGGTCGGAAGAGACCCCTAGAGGTCATCTAGTCCAACCGCCCCGCAGCGAGCAGGGACACCGCTAACTAGATCAGGTTGCTCAGAGCCCTGTCCAACCTGGTCTTGAATGTTTTCCAGGGGTGGAGCCTCCACTACCTCTCTGGGCAACGCGTTCCAGTGTTTCACCACCCTCATTGTAAAGAATTTCATCCTTATATCCAGCCTAAATATGTCAAAATAGACTTTCTATCTGCCACTGAGGAAGAATTAAATGTCTATTTCAGGAGTTTTGCTCTTTATACTAGTAGATGTGAACTTTCATACAGAATATATGTAGTGTTCAAACTTACAGCAAGTTCATTTTTATACCCTGTCCAATTTTAAATCTGTATGTACCTGATTTTCAGCATGCCTTTGTAGTGATGTGCCCATTCTTGGAATATGAATTCCTTTAAAAACCATCTAAAACATGTAAGGATGTGTAAAGAAATCCTACCCTGTTTCCACATAAGCAAGTGAAAATACTGCTTTTACTTCATTGCGGCCAATATTTCCCTTTTTGAAAGAGCCATTTTAACTTTCTAAGTATTTCAATCAAATGTAGTAATGAATTCCGTATGTATTAGCGTATTTGTGTTAATTGCAAAGATTTAAGAGAAGGAGGAGGAGTTAATGCCTTTTTTTGTCTCCAAATATTCTGAATATGCCATTGGATAAAAAGTTAAATTGTTGATGACATTAGTCTTCGTAATCTTTTTCCAGAATATACTCATATATTAGTATTCCAGTTGCTGTACAAATTCAATTCATCTTTTGTAGCACCAGCATTGACTTTAAAAGAGGTATTTAATCTGCTTCAGTATTCTGGTATATCTTGCTGTAAAATGTCTTCACTGCTTTCTTGAAGATTATTCTGTAAGTTTTCTCGTTAGACTTAAATCCCAGCTACATCAATGATAGGATGTAGCCACTGTGCAGCTTGTGTCCTTTAGCTATTTCATGTGTCATCATCTAGTAGCCGCATCTGAGAGTATGAGGATTCATAATTCATATAGCTATGTAGCATAATTAACACAAGGATTTAAAGTTAGGTTTTTTTCCCTTGCTTTGCAGTATTTTTATAGGTCACTTACATTGTTGTTTTCTACACATTGTAACTGAGGGACAGCTAAGTTTTCAATTCATTAGCTCAAGTGTTAAGTGAGCATGACTGATCTCTGTATTTCCTCTACAAAGCCTAGGCAGTCCTTTCAAGCGGAGACATCAGGAGACCTTCGTTACCTCTGCAATGGCATGTTGGCTTTTTTTACTTTCTTCAAAGTCTACTGCTGAGCTGTGCGATCTGTCTTTCAAGACAAAAGTGTGAACTACTCGAGGAGAGTCAGTTTTTCTTAGCTGTCTTGCCAGTGCACTGGTGTGTGTCACAGGCCACAGGAGGGCAGCAAAATCTGTTTGGATAAGAAACTGTACCTGGATGGATGGAGCTGTGCCTTGCCACTAAGGAGTCACCCAAGAGAAAGATGCTTTTTGTGTGGCAGTTCTCAGCTCAATAACCTCTAATCCCAAAATCTGGGACCACTTGTTGCAAAAAGTGATTTAAAACATTTTTTGTTTCTTCAAATTAGAGTGGATGATTTAATAGTTGACACATTCTTTGTGTTGGAGTCGGACCTAAAAGCAGTAATTGCAGAGTGTGTTTTGCTATGTGGTGTATAAACACATAGCAGAGTAACGCCTTCTGCCTTGAATGATTTCAAGTCTAGAAAAGAAGTAACAGCTGAGCAGGGATTGACAGAGGGAGAAAGTTGATCAGCTCAACTTCTGATGGAGTTTTATATTTTTTGGGATAAAGGAGAATGCTGGGAAGATATTTGTAAGAGAATGAGGGGCTCAGTGGAAATTTCTCAGAGAGTTGTGGTGAATAGCTCGATGTCCAAGTGGAGACCAGCGATGCATGGCGTTCCTCAGGGGCTGGTGTTCGAACTGGCACTGTTTAACATCTTCGTTGACAGCGCGGACAGTGGGATTGAGTGCACCCTCAGGAAGCTTGCTGACAACACCAAGCTGTGTGGTGCAGTCAGCATGCTGGAAGGAAGGGATGCCATCCAGAGGGACCTTGACAGGCTTGAGAGGTGGGCCCGTGTGAACCTCATGAA
>Ga0065711_1031531_pt1 | contig 29417 bp, 14 predicted proteins | sample Hoacrofraction12_FD_59098 | JGI IMG/M metagenome (GOLD analysis project Ga0065711, IMG submission 59098) | Hoatzin crop microbial communities from Cojedes, Venezuela - Epithelial fraction 12 v2 (version 2) | ecosystem: Host-associated > Birds > Digestive system > Esophagus > Crop | place... | reverse complement strand
CTGGACAAGGTCCTGTGCAGCTTGCTGTAGGTGACCCTGCTTCGGCAGGAGGGTTGGACTAGATGACCCACAGAGGTCCCTTCCAACCCCTACTATTCTGTGATTCTGTGATTCTGTGAAGGCAGAGGGCTGTGAGCAGTTACTTGCATTTATTATTTCAGGTGCATTCTTTTGTCCTTTATGTAGAGGAGAAGTAGGATAAGTTTTGTAACAGCTTGCTATTATTTTATGGATCTGTATCAGCTATGAAAAAAGAATGCCACGACAGGAAGAGACAGGCAATATGGAGACTAAAAAATAATCTGTAGGAACAAATGGTATATTGAGTGACACAGATCTGAAACTGGGAATGTCAGTTCAGGATGGTACAATCCCAAAGGGACAAGTGTGAAGTACTTCTCAGTATGACTTTCTTGCTCATGGATATTGTACCTGTGTATGGGCATTTTGCTTCCACCTTCCCTTCTCCCTCAGAAAACCCCCTGGTAATGAGACAGTTCATGTACTCCAGCAGTATAAGCACAGTGAATGTGCTGGATATGTAGACACTAATGTAATACTGTAATACAGGCCTAATGTGGGCACTGGGGTACAAAGCCACTGCTCCTCTGGCTAATGAGAAATAGTGGAAAGGGAGCAACAATCCAGGTAAAAAGACAAAATAGGATGGGGCAGTCTGTGCTCTTAATATTTTTCACTAATAGGAGAAAAATGAAGGTCACAGTAAGAGGAAAAATGGGGCTAAACTGCACTGCTGCTGTCCTGAAGTACAAAGGCATGCTGGCAAGTATTAAACAACTGTAATATGGTCTGATAGGGGCCTGCACTTTAAAAGGGAGTCCTCTAACATTTTAACATAGAAATGCACTAGAAAAAATCCTGAGAAAGGCATGTAATCCCAACCTAACGAAGTATAATTGTGCTCTCCAGAAGTACCAAACATGCAAAGTAAAAATAAACTAATAGTAAAGCATGTGGGAATCTGATTTTGCAAATTAGAGGAAAAATTCATGGCCAGGGATGCTTCCACATCCATTTGAGCCACTGCCTGTCATTATTTTCAAAGTTTCCTCCCTGCTTTTGGCATAACGTTGCTCCTCAGCCTCTCCTTCCCATCAAAGGTTATTTGCATTCTCTTGTCTGGAGTTTGAAATGCATCATTTCTTGATGTGGGACCTGGTGGGTGCTTCTCTCTTCCTCTCTCCCATTCCAGTCAGCTGCCTGGAGGTCACCTGGATTTGGCAGATGGGTCTTTGCTGCTCCTGTCAGTGATTGTTGAAGTGTGATTGCAGCAACTTTAAGACCCAGTTGCTTTCATGCTCCAGCAGCGGTCAGGAGGCCAGTGTTGCCTTTCTCCATTCCTTCGTGACTCGTTCTGTTTCATGCCCTCAAAATGCACTGAACAATGTCATCACCGGCTGCTTCAGCAAGTGAAGTGGTATCTTCTAGATGTATGTCCCCAATCCTACATTTATTTGTGCCATGTTTCCTTCTTCTTGACATCTGCCAAAGGTATCTTTCCTTTGTGCGTGACATGTGGCGGTAATTTTCTTCCATTTGCGAAGACCCCGCTCAGCATAGCAGTGATTCTGTTTATTTTTTTGGCAGTGTTTTTGATGTGAACTAAGTGGGGGCTTTTACTATCCACAGTAGCATTGGATAGTAGGTCAGAAAGGACTGCTTATCTGCCCGGATAAATATAAATGAGCTTTTCTAGACCAATAAAATACTGGTGATAGTCAACTATTTTTTTGGCGTGGATGGGTAGCAGTGTTTGCTCTAGCAAAGCTCCAGAGAGTGCTGGCAACACACGATTGTGGCTGTGGAGAAGTTTATAGTGGTGGCATCCTTAGCAGCTCACACGTAATGATTGTTGTCTTGTTTTCTGGGATGTTTTTTGGTGAACAACTGATATTGTATGCTGCTTGACTCCATCAAAGAGGCACAGAACTGCCATTTTCCTTTTTTATTAGTTGTGTGTCTGTCGCCCGTGCAGACCTCAGTACGGCATGTTCCCTACCCTCCACACAGCTACTTACTGTGTTCTCTGTGCTATTCACAGTGATGAGATTAAATGCATGGCTGCAACTATGTCGACTTCCCTTTAGCAGTTTGTTTTGGCTGTGCTTGCGCAGGACATTAACGCTGCATGTGTGCGACAGAGCTGTGCAGCTCAAACAGCTGAAAAGGCAGCCATGAAGAAACAAAACCTCACAAGAGCATTTGCAGCAGTCTCGGCACCTGTCTCATGATGCAAAACAGCTAAAGCAGATTAAAACTGTGAAATGTTTATTGGGCAGTTGCAAAATTATCACTGTGGGGCTGAGGAGGGCTAAGAAGACTCCTCTGTATGAGCAGCAGTCCTTATGGTGCATGCCTTACAGCATGTTGTAGCGGGGACATGCTGTAGCACTGGACAAACCCAGCGATGCTGCTGCCAAAAGCAGCACCTGACAGATGTTTCATGGCAGTTATCAGGTAGAAACACTCCTGCCCCAAGACAAATCTTAGATGGCTTACCCTACTTGCACTGAAGGGCTGAAATTAGCTCTGAAATATCTCTGCAATAAAAATATGCACCCAAATGACTAATAAGGGCCTATATATTACCTGCCCCTTTACACTCAGTTAGTTGTTCACGTATTTTCACCCTGTATCCCTCCTATTGGGAACCTGAGTGGCACAGGGAAGCTCACAACACCTGCTACTATGCTGAAAACTATTCAATAACAGATATTTCCTCCTCTTTGCTACTGCCTAATACGCTATTCTGGGATCACTCCTGAATTTTAAATGTCTGGATGGGAAAAAACACTGACCTTGGATTCTGGTAAAACTAAGAGAAGAAATAATGCTTCTCCTGAAGCTAGTACCAAGTGTTTGCATCACTGAAACCAGATCTACTAGTTTAGTTCATTAAGTTTTTCGTTAAGCTTTTTACTAGAGCCTTTGTGTGGGAGATCATCTGGGTAGGAAAAGGAAATCCAGAGCTGCAGGGCTGCTTGGAGATGCTGGAGACAATCAGCATTTTCAGGTTTCCCTGGATCTGTTGATTCCCCTGCAATGAATGATTCTTCCCACATGTTTCCTTACACGTCAGCCTAGAAACTTTCTAATCAAACTGGGGCTTGAAAAGGCCAGAGCAGACTGGGAGAAGAGGAGTAGATTCCAGTGTAGCATGCGGTGGTGATATGGGATGGGAGATGTGCTGGCCCAGACCCCTGACAAGAGGCAAGCCCAAGGAGAAATGCCCAACTACTGCTTCTCCTCCTGCCCTCACATCACACTAGGCAGCCTGCACACAGCCCTTGCTGAACAGTGAGAGGTTTCCAGATCAAGGACCAAGGCCAAATCCAGCTCTGGCAGGTGACATTATAAAACATCTGAATATGGGTTGTGGCTACCAACAGAGTAAGGAAACAGTGATTTTGGATTTAATGGACAATTAAACACTTGCCTGTGCATGCTAGTGAATGGAGAGATGTTCCTACAAGTAATTTACAGAGCAAAAGGCAGCTGGAAGTAAGCAAGGGTGTTTGGGACTCTCCCTAAAAAAGAAGTGGTTTTGCCCCCCTCTGTGAGCTGGCTAGCCAGTGCTGCCAGCAGCTGCTTTTTGCACATGCTTTGCTCCTGCACAAAGAGAGGAGAATGTGCTTTGCAGCTGTCCTGATGTCCTGCTGCTGAGTTACCAGCTCCTGTGTGGGTAACACTCTAGCAGCAGTGCTCCTTATCCTGGCCATGTGCAACTGGTGCCAAGACAGGATTTGCGATTTAGCATTTACTTTCATTTATTTTCTATCCCGAACTGTCTGCTGGCCTTGCAATAAGCAAATTTCTTAATCCTACGAGTGTTTGTTGGCCCACAGTTTATTTAATCCTATTATGGAATGCATTTCTGTTGTCTGTTTACCTCTATTTCTGGCAACCTTATGGTGCCTCCCAAACGACTTTAAAGAAGCCAAAGCTGTTTAGCATGGTTGACTTGTTCATCCGTAAGTGCCACAAGATTGCTAGAATATGTTATCCTGCATGAAGTGTTTAATGTTTATGTATGCACTAGAATAAATTTGCAAGCATTGTTCTAGAACTGCTAAGGACATGCGACTGTGACTGCAGAAGGAAGGCCAAAGGGATCAAGGCTGCCTGCCACTAAGCATGTTGATAAAGTGTTGAGAAAAAGGCTGTTGGACAAGGACAGAATCTTAATTTGCAGTATTGTGAGTGAATATGTATTTATCATGAAGTTGTTTGTTTCAGGAAAATTCAGTTTTCCTCACCTGAAGAAGATTATGAAGCCTTTTGTGCCTCCTATTATTCTTATTGTTCTATAATTGGGAGTAAATACTCAAGTTGGTGGCAATGGATTTGCTGTGAAATAACTGTTACTTTAACAGGGGATGTGGGGCTGTTTCTTTTTTACATCTTCAGTGTAAAAATCTGAAAACGTATCATAAATGAAAATTATGGGAGAATCTCAATAACTTCTTTGCTGTTATTCTTCCCCCCCCCAAGAAAAAGGGAAAGGGGCACTTTGAGTGCAGATATAATGTTTCTTTTTGTAATTTTTTATTTACATCAGAAATGGGAATCCATTTGCTAATGTATTTTCTGTGCATTTTAAAATATTGAATAATACCAGTGTGAGAAAGGACAAATATCTACCTAAAATATCCATGCACATGTGCACACATTGTGATGTGATAAACAGATTTCCTCACAATGTGCACTTGCACATGTTGCATCATCTGTAGCATTTTTCTTGTACAAGTTGTGGTGGGAAGCTGAAATGATCACCATTTTTTTTTTCTAATTTGGGATTTTACATCTTACAAGCTTGTTCTTGGAGAAAAATTGCTAAAGGACTGTCATGAAGAACCTTTTATAATACGGATATTTAATAGGTAAAGTTTAAAAGTGTGCCAGATACACATTAAAAAAATGATTGACACAAATGTTCTTCATTGGGTTACACACAGGTTGTAACCTTGAGTAGCTCGAAAACAAATGCTATTCTACTGTCTAGAAGTAAATGGGAAGAAGATGCCCTTTCTTACCCTGCAGAGATAGTGTGACTAACAAAGACATTCAGAATCATTGAGCATTTAAAACCTTTCTACAAAAGCGAGTTAGAGCACTATCATCCTTCCTTCCAGGAACTAATAAAACAGACTGCATGCTAAATCCTAATGCATCTCCTTCACTCTCTGGAGAAGAACAAAACCAAGCTGCTGTCAGGATTATAAAGGCTGATGGGTTGTTATGTGGTGGATAACTCTGGCTCTTGCTGACCTTATTTACACTGAGGGGCAATATTTTTTGTAAGGCTAAACTACTTCTAAACGCTTTCTCCACTGAATTAAATATACACATGATTTCCCAGGGAGGCTTCCTACAGAAACACTTTATTACTGAGACTTATTTTCTCAGTGGAAAACCCTGTGCTGCAGTCACAGCACTGCACAACATCTTCATGTTATGAAGTTGAATTTCTGTCATGTGAGACTTGGTGCTAAACCTTTGCTTAAGTCTGTCTGTTGGATGTTGCTTCTCCTTCAAATCACACAGCATAAATTGGTGACCTTTTCTAGTACCACTACCCTCCTGGGGATTGAGGCTGAAGTTTTCTTTTGGCTTGTAAAGCTGCAAAAATGAGCATTTATTTCACTATAAAACACTGACTAGGTAGCAAAGGCTTCACAGATATTGCAAGGGATCATATCAGGTTCATGACAAGAAGGGAATACATTGACATTGCAGGACCTTTTTGAGAAGTTCAAACACTGATATCCCTTAAACTATCCTTATCATTTCCACCTGAATGAACCAGGACACAAGTGATGTCTCCTGGCCCTATCTTTCCATTTTCCCTGAGCTCTGTTATTTTTTTCACAGACACACTGAAGACAGCTTATAGCTCCTTTCCTCCCTGGATCTTTACATGCAGTCACTACTGCCAAAGTACGTCTGCCTCTCACCTCACTTTCAACCTTCTGCATGTCCCTCCTGGCCTTCTACCTCCTGCTACCACTGCCTGTGTGAGATCGTACTTAATATACCTTGGGCTATTTTGGTCTTTTTTTCCCCTGTTGCTTTGCTGCCTTAATTTTCACTTTTCCCTCCTTGTTTCCTCTTGACTGCTTCTAACTTCTTGAATCTTGCCCTTTCCACCAATGTGAACATTTCACCCAAGTCTGTCTACACTGGAAATAAATAAATTTATAATGCTTCTTTTATATTCAAGGAAAGTCTGGGTAAGTGCGATTGCACAGCATGTTACCTTGGACTTACATAAATCTAATATAATGCACTGAAGCACAGTATTATCAAATCATTTGGGGACTAGCTCTCATACGGCGTAGAGGAATGTATTTTAGTTTCAGAAAGTGCAGTTTAGCATAGAAAAGTCAGTATCTTGCATGCTAGGGCTTACCTGTGATCATCTGGTTCCTTCCCCAGCAAAACAAGAGGTGCAAGGTCATCATAAACTCTTGAAATCTCCTAAACCCTAATAATGGGTTGTTTAGTTTGCTGACCTTTATGTGTGCTGAAAAGAAAACCCATGATAATGTAAACCTTACAGTTTCAAAAACTAGGTAGCATGAATTCAGAAACTCTGCTTTCTCTTCTGAGCCTTAGGATGCTGTGGTTTCTCACCAATGAATGCTTGAAGCTGTTAATGTAGAGCAAGTGAAGTACTGATGAAGTGCAAGGAATGCAAACTGCTTTCCATGTGACAGCTTGCTCTAATGAACACAAGTCACAGCCTTCTCAAGCAGCCCTTCCTCCTCTCAACACCTGTGAGTGCTGGTGTTATTGGAGGTGCATCCCTGATGTGGCCATTTGTTGTCTCATCAGTGAAGGCTGCACTTTCTTCTCTTGCAGTTGGTAGGTAAACAGGGTAGATGAGAGACTCATCTAATGCCCTAGATTGTCTCATGTTTTCCAGCAGCTGGTAGTAGTTGGCCTTCTGTGAGGTGATATAGAAAACTAAATATAAAATGGGCAGTCTCTCATAAGTAATTAGCTTGGATCTTTTGGGTTGGTTTTTTTTCTGGCTTATTATACGTCTGCTGCAGGCTTGTAGGTGTCTCTTTTTTTGCTTATACCTCTTCAGCATTGAATAACAAAACATAGCTCTTCAAAGAAGCGGAGCTCTGGTTGTCTGCAGAGTGTTACCGTTGCTTCCCACCGTCACAGCCAGCTGAGTGAGCGCACCCAGTGTGGCAGCAAGCCTGTCCTTGCACCACGGGGGATGTTTTACAGCTTTCTGCAACGGTGACAGTTTTCTTTCATCCACAGGGCTACTGAGGAAAAGCATTGAAAACGGTGCGCTAGCCTGGGCCATTCAGTAGGCTTACAGGGCTGTCATCCTCTGCTTAACTATCACTCTTTAATTAGACTCGGCTCCCATTCTACAGAGAGCAAATGGTGAGGTATGTGAAATATATTGCAAGTAGTTTAGCCTTGCAGTCTGGGCCTGGGTTCAAGATCATGAGAGACATTTTCTTTGATCTCGCAGGAAACAGCCTGTTCATGAGGATGTGGGTGTTGGAAGGTGAGGGCCTGCAAAATTAAGGAGATGAAGGCTGGGACAGACAATACAGGAGGCAAGAACTGATTACTAACATTCTGCATGGTAAATGGAAGGTCTAGATGGCAAAAGCTTTTGCGCATGAATACCAAATTTTTCCAGCAAATGAAAGAACAATTTAGCATGCAAGCAGCAGCTAGTGTCTCCTGCTTCTAAGTTAAAAGAATTATTTTCTTCTCCTCTTGTCTGTGAAGAAACCAGTGAAGATACATAAAAGCTGAAACGGTGTGGAGTGTGAGGGATGCCTGTCTTTTGTTGTAAGTAGGAAGCATTTAAATAAAGACAAGTGAGCCCTACTTACAGGATGCTGTTTAGCTTACAAGCCTGCTGATCCTCTTCAGGCAGGAGCAGAGGGAATGCTTTTACTTTATGGCTTGCTTTCAGTTTATAAACCTTGTATACATAAATGACAATAATTGGGAAGAAAACCACCGTACATATTTGAGAGCTTTAAAAGAATCCAGAAACTGAATTTTCTATATGAACAACTGATGAAATATTTTTTAAGTGGAGGGAAACAGAAACACCAAGGTTTGCAATTGTTTCTCTAGCTGTGGCTTTCTATCTTAAGTATTTATGCAGCAGCAGTTCCTTCAGCTGGGGAGTACAAACACGTATGTGAAAGTAAACTAAGGTGACTGAATCCCAGTAAAAGAAAGCTGTCTTTCTGGTTTTTTTTTAGCTGGCTGCATGCATAAAGTGAACACATTTTAAACATGTACCGTAATGTGTCAGTAAGATTCATACTGACTTCATGGAGCTTTGTCTCTTAATCATCCAGATGAGGGTATCTGTTATGGATAATAGTCTTCGTGAAACTGATGTGGGAGTTGTACTGTTAAGTGTGCCTTCAATGCTATGATGGTGTCAAATGTATTTGTAAATGATCATACTTGTTTGGTTTTCTTTGTACTGGACCTTGTTTCCCTTAACTTTAAGCTGATGGGAATTGTTCCAGTTGAAAGGAGATAGACTGCAAATAAGCGCATCTGTTTCCAGATTTACATTTAAATAGGTAAAAGTAGAAAGTAACCTGTCTTCAAATGAGAGCAAGATTCAGTCATGTCCAATAGAGAAAAGAAAAAAACGTAGCATTTTTCTTCTACTGAGCCTGCTGGTGAAAAACTTGTAAGGAGTCTCCGGATTTGTGGCGATCCCATGTGTTTAGTGTTTGGGAGATCTGGGCAGTTGGCAGGAGGACTAAGATCAATACATTGTTAGTGTAATGAAAAATACTGACTGTCTGCTAGTGTCAGCTTGGGAGCATACTATATTAACTAAATGCAATTAAATGGTAAGGCTATATTCCTTCGGCACAAAGAAATCCATCCTCCTCTTTTATTTCCATGCTCAGGAAGTGTGCCAAATGATTATCTCCAACTAACACGCAAAGCTGCAATTTCTTCTTGCTGTTTAAGCGTGGCTAACTTTGATGGAAGTGAGTAGCAACAAGAAAAAGTTGTAAAATATTAGCATCAAAAGTGAGGAAGAATGTCTATTATAACCAAAAATGAGAGAACGATGGTTAGGTGGATTATCATGAGGGTGTTGTGATTTTGCCTCAATTTGCAACAAAGAACCACGCAGTTACTCTCTCACTCCTTCCCCCCTCCCCGGTGGGATGGGGAAGAGAATCAGCAGGAAAAAGGCAAAAACTCGTGGGTTGGGATGAGAACAGTTTAACAGTATTGCAAAGGGAGACAAAAACAACAATCAATAATAGTGGTAAAAAGCATATACAACATGTAGTGTTCTCACCACCTGATGCTCAGCTTGCTCCTGAGTAGCAAAAGCCTCTCCTTCAGCCAGCTCCCCACTTAAATACTGAGCATGATATCACATAGTACAGAATATTCCATTTGTCTGGCTGTTTGGGTCAGCCCAACCAGCTTCTTGTGAAAATTAACTCTATTGCAGCTGAACCCAGGACAGAGTGGATGTTTAAAATTTCCTAATACAAAAAAATTCCAGTCTGAAGCGGAGTTAGAGAAGGTCCATCCTTTCCAGAATGCGCGTAAAATTGCCCATTGGATGTGTTAGGGAGGAACTGGGTATATGCTTGCTGGTTGTACCTAACTCTTAATGGAAGATTATGCAATTTAGTTAAAAAGCTTGTTATCAGTTGCTTGTGGGTAGTATAGGTCTAGATGATATTTCTCCATTTAGATGATGAGGTTCTCTGCTCAGTCTGGGACATCTTGACTTGTGAGGAGCAGTATTAGGTGACTTTAAAAATAGCCACACAACCATAACAAACACAAAAGCATAACTACATTGAGAAGCCAAAGACAGAAGGTACTATATGAGATCCAGAAAAGCCCCACATCTTGAAGACGTGGCATGTCATCGTATCAGGCTTTTTACAAGCTACAGAAACCTATTTGACTTGCCTGATTTCCTTTGATATTTTGGTATTTCAAGATCTGATTATCTTTAATAAAAGATAGACATTCAAGAGATGACTTTAACTGCACAGAGAGATGCATGCTAAACTTTGTAATTTGGAAAGGGAGCTGTCAATTTTTTATCATCTTTCCTCCTCTAAATTATTAATATGTGTTTTATGGAGGTGAGTAATCCTCATGGGCTTAAATGCTTTGTTGTATTGGAAGCCTGGAAATGCTTCCTTCAACTGGCGCACGGAGTATGGCGAGGGGAGGGCCAGGTAGTGAGGAGGAGGAGGAAGGTGAATTGCTGATCCCTGAGAGGCAGCAGCCGCCTCGCCTCATCCCGGCCGCGCACCAGACAGATGTTGCCCTGCGGGGCTGCCCTTGTACGGCAGAGGGTGCAGCTGCCAGGCCTGAGGAGAGGGGTGAGCATTGCCAACTGCCGCCTGGGGCTTGTCACCACAGGGAAATGGAGGAGTGCCCGGGGAGCCCTTGCAACCCAGAGGCACTCGGCCCTGCAGCCTTCTCAGCTGAAGGCCAGCCAGCAGAGATAGGGGAGCTTGGCCATTAAACATAGTCAGTGTCACTCTTTGTTTTGGGACATGTTGGCTCTCTTCGATGCTGGGGAAGGTGATGCTATTTTTGCTGTACTTTCAGCATGTGGGCTCTGGACACTGGTGGTGTCTGCAGCCTGCCTTCTGCCTCAGCCACCCTGGCCTGGGGGCACATGGCAGCCCCACCTCACTGTGGGCGAAGAAAGCAACTCCCCTTCTAGCGCCCCATTCTAGCATCCAAACACCCAATCACTGGTGCCTCAAGGAGCTACAGTGCACTCCTAAAGCTGCCATAGTGTGCTATATAGCTGTAGTAGTGTGCTATAGTAGTGCTGCTACCCAGCAATCTGGGATTTGGCTCTGGTTTCATCCCCAAATCTGTGTACAGCGGGGAAAGAGTGCCCATCTTGATGTGGTCTTTATGTTTGTCTTTCTTGGTTTTCTTTGAAAAATGCCTTGATGAGTAACTTGTTTCTTACTAACATTTAGAAAAACCTACCTGTGGTTTAATGATTCCTTAACTAAAAAAACCTGTAAAAAGTAAAACCATCTGTGTTACATTTGCTGGATGGCAGCATTAGGGAAAAATCAGCTATCACTGTACTATTTTTTATATATATGAGACAGAAAAAATTTTATAATTACAGTTTTAAGTAACTTTCCTAGTATTAAAGCACATATGGCATAAGCATAATTCAACCTGTTGTTAATCAAAATCTATTGCAGAATTACTACTCTAAGTAAAGTGATTGAATGTTTGTTAAAACAAGGGCATTGATGAGATTTTTTCGATGATCGTACAAGAGATAGGCAACAGTTTTATAAAGCTTGAGGAGGTTGTGGCTCTTGCATTCCCTTAGGACCCTTTGGAAGACCCATTCTTGGTTTACTTATTGTACTGTTGGCACAATAAAAGCCAGCAAAATTTAAGTTCTTTGACAGTTTGCCACTGAAGATAATAGAAGGGGAGGATGAACTTGACTAATTGTGATAGAGGATTGATCTGCTTGTTTTGTGTAGTAATGAGATACAGCTGAAAAGAATTTTTGTTCCAAATTAGCATGCAGGAAGATATGGAATACAAAGCAGCTCTGGCAAAATAAGTGACTTCAGAAAGCCTGAAAGCAAATAGTTATTAACTGTTGTGCTCACTAACACAATAACAATGCTCTTTTGGAAACTTTCTTATCTTGGTGATATAGTTGGTAACAGTTCTGAAAATAGCTAGTAGATCACAGCCAGGAAAATATAGGTGTCAGAACAGAGACACAGGAAATCAAGGGATCAATATGTACTTGGAGGAGCTTTACTTCAGTGTACTTTTTTTGAGCTAGGTAAACAGATGAGATCTGAGCCCAGACAGTCGGTGAATAGTCAGGGAGGTGGCTAAAAAGATTTAAATACGATTTACTTTCAGCTTGACTCTTCAGATGTGGCTCAAGCTTCAGCAAGCTCTGAGGGTTACAGGCTGTTAGGGTAGTTTCTGGAGGTTTGTTCTTCCCCTTCATTGCTGCATAGAGCCCTCTTGATTCTCTTTCTTGTCCAGGTAATTTAATATAAGGAAAATATGGGCTATTAACTGACAAGAACTGTAGAACGTTGAAAATGGTGGTTATAGTGTACCTGCAGTAAAAGAGCAAAGAAATTTGGTGTAACTAATGTAAAATTGATGTCTTGAGGAAAATAGGCTATATTGAAGAAAAAGCTGGTTTCCTGTTACATTATGTTCTGACTTTTAAAGTAACGCTATTGAAAACCAAAATAGCACCTACTAAATCACTGACTGCATAGGCGACTGGCAGTTGCCAAACAATAATTGTAAGGGGAAAAATCATCCTCCACTGTGAGTTTGTACTTGAGTGACTAATTTAGGCTTCCTTTATTTCAGATGCCTGGTCAAGATTTACTTCTGCTTTTTACTGCTTCCTCATCTCCCCTACGCTTATGTTCTTCTCCCATCATGTTGCCCTAGTGTAGAGTCCTGCTTAGCCCCTGGTTAGGAATGACCTTTAACAGAAAATGAAGTAGCTACAAAGGAGAAACTTTCTCATGGAAAATGTTGCCACATACTTCACTTGACCAAAAATACTTTTAACCAACCTGAAAGACTGCCGTAGAATATTTTGCTTTATTGAATTTATATGAAGTATTTGGATGTGTTAAAGTATATGAATTGGGTTAAAAAACCCCAAGCATTGAAATTTAGTTCTCTCAGTCTTTACCATGGGGAAAATGCACCCTTCCTCTCACTCTGTCTCCTGTGACCTGAAATCCTAGAAGGACTGCATTTCCTGAAATGCAATGTGGTTCCAAGAATGTGATGGTAAATTAGGAAAGTTGTCTTACTCTTGTGAGAGATAGCCCAGCCATGGGGAATGGAGGTGTTTGGCTTCCTGACTCTACGGCTAAAATCATCATCAGATTTTTTTGAATGTTACAGACTTTGCCACCCTTCCCCCACAGGAATCCATAATGTTCTTGCCAAAGTTGAGAAAGCATTTAGGAGAAGTCGGAAGAGAGATGTACAATGTTCCAGGCTAAATGAGGAAAAATGAACCGCAGAAAAACAAGATGGGGAACACTTGCAGAAAAGAAGCAAGGTAAACACAATGGCAATAATGTAATTTTTTTAAGAAAAGAGATAACCATTGTACTAGGATATAATATATTTCCTGCAAGAAGGATAGAAATGATCTTTTTGGTCTACTTAGCACTGGGAAGACTAACTACTGTATCTAGTCCTAGACATATCTTAAGAAAAACATGAATTGGACGAGATTTTGCCAAAAGAACAGCACAACTGTGGGAAGCGCAGGAAACCTCAACAGCATTTCTTCACAGAAGATGTAGTGTAAGAACCACTGTAATGGGTCACAGCTAGGTCCAGTGAACTCTCTAATGGTGGCGACAACAGAAGCCTAGTGTAGAAATTGGGCAATTTGCTCAGTGGATGTGAAGTTGCAGGTGTAAATTTTAGCACAGGAGGTATAGTTAGGTGTTCAGAACAATTACGCAAGCTACAGGTAGTGAAGTACTAGCAGGGATTTCTGGGCGGAGTGTACAGCCTTTATTCTCAGTCAGTTTTTAAAATATTAGACAAATGAAGTCTTGGTGCAGATACATCCTGAAATAGGGGCTGGAGTAGAATATCTGTCATTTTCTCTTCCCTCTTTTGACCACTCATCAACAATTCTATGTTGCTGTTCTGCAGCTCTAATTTTAGCAAAGACTCTTGTGCAGTACCAGTCTCATACTGTTCATGTGTCTGTTACTGTGCTTTCTATGTACAGATATTTTTTAATAATAGTGTTTGTTTTGCCTCTTTTTCCTTTGATTAAGAAAATGAAAACAAAAATGAAAAGGACATCAGTACTCAATACACAAGTATCTTCTTGTCAGATGTCTGAAAACTGTTAATGAAGTCTACTCTTTTCGAGTATTGAGTGTTCTTGTAAATTAAAATGTTATAAAATGCATCTTTACAGTTACTTTATTCTTTTCAGTCAACTATGGAGATATGTCTAAACTGTACAGTGTAGAACTAAGTCAAGGCTTTGATCACTGCATGTCAGGAGAAATAAAGTGCTTGTTAATTTCAGCTCATCTCTTGTGTGAGGTTGTAATATTTTCTGTCGTCTTGGCTATTTATTTGTAGAATGTGTATCTATGGGCGTTAGATGCTTAGGCATCTGCATCTTTGTGCCTCTGTAAATCTGATTGCCTTTATTCTTTTTGATCAGACGCAGAGGGTGATGGTGATATGTGTGCCAAACAATAGCGCAACTTCCACCAGTATGCATGGGAATGCTGGCTGCTGAGGTTAGCGATAAAGGTAGCTAAGAAAAGGACTCCTTCACTCAGCAGTTACGAGCTTGTTTCTTTATGTTGAAGTCCTAGAACTGATTCTACAAAATCATCATAATTTCTCTATAAATTCAGTTACAAAAAATGTCAGAGGAACAGCCATGTGCTGTATTTGATATTCTGAAGTTAATGTTCTGCATTTTATCTGATTCAGATTCTTACATGTATAGGAAAAAAAAATCAACCTAGTAAGATGTATATGACAGAAGAAAAAATTATGTTTCAAATGCTACTGTAGTCTGTAATCAAGTGGAATGCATTTAAATGCACCTGCTAAAGAGAGGTGTTCTGAAAAGATGCTCTGTCCCCTCTACGATGACAACCTTGCTTGGAAGTGCTATGTGCTGATGTTTGATAGTTCTGGGAGCAGGATGCTACCTAATGTATCCTCTAACTGCTGGTATAATGGGAAGCATGTGTTCCCTTAGTATCTGCTGCCAGATGTTGGCAAGCACTCAGGGACTGAGGCCATAACCTTGTCGCTTACTGTTTGGGCATGCTGCCACTAGTATATGCTGCCAGCTTGTACAGTTTTCTGGCCGACTGAGAACAGAACTTTGGTTTTGAATATTTTTAGTTTGCTACTGTTTTCACGTGCCTGTGGATGCCTAACAGACCAATGTCATGACACCAGGAGGATGTTCTTAGGTTGATGCTACTGCTTGCATGTTAGGACTTTTCGCCTCCACCTTCTTAAACTACTGTTTAAATAAGCTGTCGGTGTTCATCTGACAGGTTCCCTGAAGAAGCAGCAGCTCTTTTTGAGATAGCAGTCTACTCAGACCTTTGTGCAAGGATTTAAGGGCTAAATAAACTTTGAGGAAGCTCCGGTCTGCATTCCTCCTCTGTAGACTAAATGACATGCTGCATCCTCAAGCCGATATGGTGAGTTTACTCATTTCTGCTTCCTACCAACTTAGGAGGAAGGGTAAAAGTTGGGCTCCTCGCATTGTTCTTCTCCCCACAGGCTGATGTTGGAGATGGAAACTTCCTGCTGCCATCCTCCCATTCCTCCTTTATCTCGCTAATTTTTTCATAATGATTTATATGCTTAGTTCTTCTCTTTCACCTCCCAGATGTTACCTTGAAATGTTCCTTGAGTCTTGTGAATGGAAAAAGTAGGGAATTCCATTCCATCTTTGTTCCCTATGATTGTAACTAAGGAGAAATAAGTATCACAAGAGAGATGATGACAGTCTTTGTCTGCTATCAGTCGTAAGCCTGATCTTTGCTGAGGATTTTTTTTAAAGTTTAAGTTGTCTTTTACCATTGGGTATGATTTGGAAATATTACAACAAAGGCCGTAACAGTAATGCAAAGGGTTAGAAAAACATAGGCTGAAAAAATCTCTCTCCTTCTGACAGAAATTTGTTCTTCAGCACACCAGGATTTAGGTTTCCTTCTAGATAATAAGGTTTGTAGAATATATAAGTTTTCAGTTGTACCTCAGCCACCTCTGTTGGTTTATTGGCAGGGGGTAAGGAAAAGCTGCTGTCTGAATTTTAGCATTCATTTCATGCAGCTAAATACATAGATTTGGGATGCATGACTATTCTCACAATACATCTATACTTTGACAAGATATTATGAAATGCAAAGGAACATTTCTTTAAAGAAAAGTCTTTCAAATCAAACTTTCTTATCTGATATTCCAGAGTTGATGTCTTTATTTTGTAACTCTAAATCTGAAATTCAGCTTCTCTGCAGTACAGCGAAGTGATGGTCATGTTAGGATTATTCCAAAACATCCGGTTGGCATTCAGGGAAAGTAAAACATTGCTTTTATTTTCTGCTCATTGGATGAAATCCCTTGCTCTTGTCTATCATTACTAACAAAGGCTAATCAAAAGAGTTTTATATTTTTGAGGATGGGGGAAAGACTGCAGACAAAAAATGTGGGAGTTAATATGTTTGGGTTTGTCTGTGCACAGGTATTTTCCTTTTAAACACGCACTACTTGAGAAAAGAACTGCATTTTTTTGTTGTTTTTAGAAGAAATATGAATAAATTGTATTTTTCTACTGTAGAATTTTGAGTTTGGTTACCCTCTGATCACACTTATTTCTCCTTGATTTAAGAAATCTTAGGGCTACTTAATGATAGAAGGGAATTCCAGATAACTTTTAAAAATATTAACATGATATTTGCATGTAATAAAAGGTCACTGATGGGAAATTCAGACTTCTTTCACCTTGCTGAGGAGTACAGGCTTTTGAGGTAAGTATTGAGAGCTTAGCAACTCCATGCCTCAAGACTGGTTGGATGTTCATGTGGATGAACTTAAAACTGCACTTTCCACCTTAGTTTGGCCTTGAGGTTAGAAGTATTTTTCCTCTCAGTGCAGGCATTACTGGCATTATCCGTGTTTTACACCGTTGTAACTTGATTACTAGTTGTGGCTATATCTTAAATCAGTCTAGAAAATTTGGTGCAGAATGCTTAGTAGTGTACTGAATAATGACGCTGGAGTACAGCAGAATTTAATGTTCTTGGCTCTATTTTAAGTGAATTACATGGTAATTCTAGAGCATAGCAGGTGAGTGTTACTAGTGACAAATGTTTTTCTTGTCGAGTACCATGGGTAGTAAGAAGACAGGCTTCCCTACGCATCCCTGACAGTCTGGCTTACAGTGATCTTGTGAGATGGGGAAAATATCACCCGTGCACAAAACCTTTGTCGTTTCTGTGCCAGTAAGACTTTTAAACAGAGGCAGTAAATGAGCTGAGCATGTGTATCTCATAAAAACTAGACTAAAGTCCTTTAATGTCCACAGGGAATGGAACAGGCTTCACTGTTTATGGTCTTGGTGGAAATTCCACATTGACAAATGGCAGAAGATGCAGTTTCTCCACTTTTAAGATGAAAGATTGGTTTATGTCTGGCTTCAATTTGAAGTTTTAGCTCCAGGGAGACTATATATTTGAAACCTTATTTTTGCCCTTCTAATCCATCCCCTCCTGCGATACCTAAAAGCTCTACTTCTACTTTATTTTTTTCTCCCTTTCTGGAGAAGATGTGTGTGTGCAACAGTCATTCCTTCTCAACGTGTATCCTTGGAATATTGTCTTCCAAACGGAAAGCAAGAGAGTTTGCATGCAGAGATGTGTAGCCTTTTCTTAGTATTCTGCTGTGTAGAACTGGTTGGGAAAGTTTTAGTCAAAATTTTATCATCACGTGTACCTAGGATATTGGAGACCCAAATTCATGCATGTGATTTGGAGCAGTCACTTGAATTTGTGTCTGATACTGAGTGATGGCTAGTTTGGAATAAGCATTTTTTTTTTCTTCATGAATGTTCCTCAAAGGTGGCGATCTGATGTCATGCTTCAGCATGTGAGCATCCTTCAAAGAACAGAATTGTTGTGTTTCTATCAGCCATGGCTTTGCTTTTTTAGGGATATTTATAGGCTGGAAAGCATGCAGAGAATTGGAGGAGGTGTCTCTACTCAGTGGAAAAGAGCTGTAAGATCTCTGGGAACCGCAGGGGATTTGGGTCTAGATTTCACTTTTTTCCCCATCAACTTTTATGTGAGCAGATTGTCTGATATTATGCTGCAAGTGCCTGTGCCTCCAGGGTTGCAGAGAAATGGTTTATTACCGCCTACTGAATGATAGTTCTGGTTTTGTAACAACCAGTTTTAGTATATTGGACTCCCATCAAAGTCTTTTTGCAAGGTTAAGGTACCTAATTAAGGAGGTCTAAGGAGCCTACAGTTAGAAGTTGTGTACCAGAAGGCAAAGCAGAAATAGAGAAATTAGGTATGAAGTATAAATTCTATGCAGGTCTTACAATATATGGCCAAGCTTATTCCCTGACTTGGTAACTAATGTACGTGCATATGTCATGCTGTAGCTTGCTACACAACATATATATGGAGTAAGCGGAGAGCGCAGAACAAAATTTGATTTATGAAGGTACATTGCATGGGTAAGGTACTTTATGTTCGCTGCACAGGTTACCTCACCATTGTTGTTGTAAGAATTTTTAGAAGCTACTTTGAATGTCTTAGAAGGATTTGTTTGTAAAGAAGAGTCTGTGTAAATGGCCATCTGGTATAATGGCTCCTGAGAGATTTAGCAGCGCATGTCCCCAAGTTTGCTTAGTTTATATCCTTTCTAGGACTGTTTATCTTTTCGTGGTATTTGGTGATCCAGTGTGCCTCATCTGCTGTGTTCCTACGTGAACAGTGTCTGCATGAAGGGAGCTAATTTTGTTTGAGGTTCTGAGGGTGGTGGCAGGCACTGTTGTATCGGAAAGTGCTGCTGCTGTAGGGTTAGAAACAAACACAAACTTACTTATATTTTATTGTATGCTAAAACTTTAAATTCTAAATATTTTTTTGGACCCTGTGGTAACCAGGAACAAATGCCCAGTGTTCCCCAGAGAATTTGTGATTTAGAGCTTTTGAAAAAGTCACAGCAGGCATCCAAGAATTCTTGGAGCCAAATGAAACACTAGATCCTTGTGAGTCAAAGTACAGTTTTTAGTAGAGATGCTCTGGTGTGACCGTTCCTGAGTAAAATGCATACAGAGTGATTCTTAAAGCTGCTGGAGTGATCTGTGTGCATGCACTGGCCATGTTGAGAAAGCAATGTGCAGTATCCATCCATTCAGTGTGAGTTAAAAAAAGGGAAAGCCTAGAAGAGAGAAAAATGACAAGTGTCAAAGCAGCAACTGATAAAAAGCTATAAAAGAAAACATATTCCTCAGAAGCACTCGGTAGATTCTTTTTCATAAGTGAAACAATCTTTTTTGTGAATAGAGGACACAGTTCCAGTCTATTATTGTGTCCCCCTTCTGTTATTTAATAAGCATTTTCAATCTTATTTTTTGTGACTGATCGGAATTTAAATAAAGAGGAAGACATGCTAGATGGTGGAAGGGCTGGATCTTTTAACAGAAAAAGCAATCGAGGTAGGTCACAATGGATTGACTTCCCTTCTCCTAAGGGAAGGGCAGAGATGACTTAGATCGTAAGCATTCATTATGTTGCAGCAGAATCAGACTATGTTCAGTCTCAGCATGGGTGGAGTCAGTCTTTCCCATATGAAAAGTTTTGACCATCACCTGTAGGCTTGAAGTCAACACTAATGATTCTGTTGCATGTATATTTTTTCAGAGAAATATTGTTTATGTAGGAGATGGTTTTAAGGTCCTTTGCCACTTGAAGCCAAACTTTAATAGTTGAGTTTCCACTGGTACTGAAATAAAGCTGTTGAAGACCATAGGTCAAATATCACAATAACTGTATAGGCAATTCTTGGGAGAATTCATTGCAGGACAACATGGAGCTTTGTGTTCTTTAGACAGGTTTTCCTCTTACCTGATGACTCAGATAGGAGTAACATCTCTGTACAATTAGTCACCACTGTGCTTCCACCTTTCCTTTTTCAGAAGGGAATCCTGATTAAACACAATACTGTTTGTATGCATGAGGATTCCCAAGATAAATACTAGGCAGAGAGGGTTTGGCAGGCAGCAAAATCCCCCTTTACACCGTGGCTGCGTGGGGAATGGGCTGTACTGCGTCTTGTGGTAGTAGAATTCTGTAAAGCAAACACAATTCAGCAAAGCGCATTTTTTTTTTTAGCTTCTAGAGGATATTAAAAAGACTAGAGAGTAAATTAAAATTTAATATTTTTAGTGTTAGCTTACTAGTTTTAATGTTACCTTCTGGCTGGCTCTGGTCATGCTATTAGCCTATAATTCTGGAAGCTGAAATTCCTATGTGTTTGTTCTCTTTTGGTAGATGCCTTTATGTTTTTTTTTTTAATTCTTGCAGCCGCCAGAAGATAAGAATTCATTAACTTCTTCTCATCTCAACATCTACCTCTCAGGCTTTGTTCTTAATAGTCTTTAATAGTTCTGGGAGCAGCTGTTCCTTTTTATTTACTTGTTTTCCCTTTTTCCACTACAATAGGTATGCCAGGTCATGCCAAATTAATATTAATCAACTTCCCAAATTATGACTCCAATTATTATTGGAAAAATCTCTCCCTGTTTTTTAAGAAAGGGAATGAGATGCATCAGTGGTCTAAGTACAAGTTAATCATGCAAATCCAGCAGTAAACTGTGCATCATTAAACTTTCAGCAGTGGGATATAATCCAGCAATATAATGCTGGCAGGTCATCTGCTAGCACCACCAGTTGTTAGCTACAGAGCAGTAGCAAATAGGCTGGTGTTCGGGTTGGATTGGTGAGTTTTGTACTAGTGAACTGATGCTTGTGCACCCTGAAGGAAACTTTTCTGCTGTTGCTGTGCTGTGGCAGACCGCAAACCAAGCTAGTTTGTTTTAATATTTTCACATACCTTGCTTTCTGCAAACAATTTTTTTTCCTCCCCCCCTCCAGCCCCTTGCAGAAACAGTCTTTGTCATTTGTCACAACTACTGGTCATCCAGGTCTGCATTGTCATCATCCACTGGCAGGTCTTAGTTTTACCTCACAGCAGTGATCCACTGAAAGAAATTGCTTCTGGAAGATGCCTGAGGTATAACTCCAGTCTTCCTTCTATATTCTCTGCTGGTGTTCTCGTGACTTGCTTTCAGTCTAAACCATCTGGCTGCCTGACTGACAATACTTAGAGGACATTCAATTTACATTAATAATCAGCCCTGTGGTATTCAGTAGGGCTAGCTCTGAAAAGTCTGAAAATATCTGGCTTTGAAAAGGTGGGTGAACTATGCAAACTGGGATGGAGGTTTTTCATACGGTCCGTTTGTTGGTGGAGTAGGTCCTTACAGAGGTTTCACACTCTTCACAAGAAAGAAAAAAAACAGCAGTTTGATGGCCATATGGCACAGCCTTGCACCTGCACGGTAACCACCGCGAATCCTGAGGGGCTGTTTGGGGAAGCAGTGTGTCCGTACAAATTGATCCTCCTTTCACCTCTCCTGCTTTAGTTATAGCAGGTTTTTCCCTCACCCCTTCCTTCTGAAAATGAGGCCTCTCTATTAGTTGAGTTGATACTCTGAATGACTTAAAAAAGGGCAAGCAGCTTTGAAAGGTTCATACGAAATGCTGGACTAATGCCCCTCAGACTCTTCTGGCTGGAGAGATGTTCAGCAGATGTACCTCTGAGAGACCTCCCCATGTGTTGGTAATATCTGCTTTCTCAGTGCATGTTCTTTTGGATCAGCTTTCTGACCTCACAGTGAGCCAATTTCCCTGTGAAGGCATGAGGGAAAGGACTAATTCTTTTCTAGTTAGGAGAAGGGATTGTGAAGCAAAGGAGCAAAACATAGAGGCTTTTGACTCCTGACTGCTCCTTAGGACCTAGAACACTGATGTCAGGAGAGCCCATTAGGGCAATTTTGTCAGAAATGTGAAAATCAGGTTTTTATTGAAGAGATCCCTGTCTGGGTAGATTTTTTGACAGCAGATGTTATGACTAATTTAAGTGCACCTTCCTAAATTAGAATGCTGTAAGGACTCATTATTTTTTCATGCTAATGCCCTTCAATGCATTTAAATAGGCTTTCTTGCCCTTCAAGATTAGTGGCACTGTGCGGCGGGGGGGAACCCACTTTAGTAAAATTAATATTAAAGTAAAAGGTTAAGAGACCTTACCAAAGGAGGTGGGATGAAAAATGTGGGCAGAATTTTTGCATTCTAAAAGGCTCATAGTATGAAGTATATTTTGCTACCTTTAATCATTGACTGTCTAAGCAGTTCAGTCAAGCAAAGTCTCAGTAAGCTGTAGATTTTTGGAGTCTGACACACAAAGATTTTAGGAAGGAGTAAAATCTGGGGACTAATCACAATGCTCTTTCTTTATGGAAGCCATGTAATTATTGTTGACTTTTAAATTACCCTTAACTGTTTAATTGAAAGTTGGACATGACCTGCAGGATCCCATTACATGTAGTTTCAAAGAATTAATCTTGTGAAAGTATACAGTTCTACTCTTTCCTTTTCTGTCAGTGTTTTCAAGTTGGTATTCTGGCCATCTGCTACTTCATCCTGTTCCTAGGTATTTTTATCTGCATAAACTACTACTTTATGTCATCAGTTGTCTTGTATTTGAGAAGGTACCTTGGACCTTCTTCTTAACATCTCATTATGGATGTTCAGTTATTATGCTGAACTTCAGGTGGTTAAAACTGAGGCTAAGCCTTCTCCTCTTCCCATTCTTTATTCCAGGGGTAACATGGGGTAATTGTTTAATATATTCCAGCTATTTCTAAATCTTGCCAACTTCTCTGAAATACAAGTCCATGTATCCATTCAGACAAAAAATCCTCTTGCATCCTCCTGTGTTGTTTTGACTCTGCCATTGTTTCTAATGTAAACCATTCCAAACTTGCTCTCTTCTGTTCATCTGGAAAGATGGTGCCAAAACATAATTTGAACAGAAGAGGCAAGATTCTATCATACTGAGGTTGTCCTTTCAAATTGCATTCCAGCCTTTTTTGTCTTTGAAAGTCTTTCGCGATTTAGTCTTCAACTAGCCAAGACAAATATGGCATAAACATTTTGCTGTATCTCCTGCCCATCAGTTGCTTCTTTCCTTCAATATTTCTCTGGGGTTTTTTTCACCCTTCTGTTGCCCTTCCTGTATGTTTCCAGTTCAGGGCATTTAAGAAATTTTTTTGGTCATCATATGTAGACTGTGTTTAGTTGATAATTATGGAAAGAATAATATTTAAAGGCTGCTGTGGACATGTCGGTGTATGTTTTTGTATGTTAGAACTATTGTGGATATTTTGCATGATGAAAGTACACATTTTGCTTAGGTTGAGTTCTGATGCCTATTTTGGCACTGAGATAAGGATATAGTAGCAGTGACTTTTATGTCCATACTCAAGGCAGTATAGAAAACTGTCGTGGTTTAGCCCTGACCAGCCACAAAGGGCCATACAGTCACTCTATCACCCCTCCCCACGCTGCGGTGGGGAGGAGAACGGGAAGGAAAAGGCAAAACTCGTGGGTGGGGATAAGGACAGTTTAACAGAACAGCAAAGGAAGCGAACAGTAACAACAATAATAACACTGAAAAGAAGAATATACGAAACAAACAATGGAATGCACAGAGCAACTCTCACTGCCTGATGGCCAGCGGGCTCCCCAGCCATGGTTAACCTCCCCCCGGCCAGGTCCCCCACTCAGCACCGAGCTTGACTGCACATGGTATCGAATACCCCTTTTGTTTGGCCAGCTTGGGTCAGCTGGCCTGGCTGTGTCCCCTCCTGTCTTCTGGTGAAAATTAACCCTACCCCAGCTGAACCCAGGACAATAATAGAGACATTTTACATGTTCTTTTTGTTTTTCGCAGTGCCATATTTTTCTTCTCTAATGTTCTCTGTTATGCAGTCTTCTCCTGTGTGTTACTTTGAATAATGAAAGGCATGAAAAGAAAGTTTATTCATTTGCTTGGAATGTTTGTAGAAATTGTGGTGGTGTCTTAAAGGTATTGACTGACTGCTGACCTAAAATGCATTGTTTAAATAGGCCTGTCTGCTGTGTTCAGTGATGTCTGAATACTTATGATCTGTCTTACCAAATGCCTGAAAATAATTTCTGAACATGTGAAATACGAACAATGTTGTAGCTGCAATTTTCTCCGTTTATTCTGAATGCAGTTGTAGAGACTTCTCTTGTTTGTGAAAGTTGCTTTTTTAAAACTGAGGTTAGTATGCTGAAGATTTCTGCTTCAGTTGATTTGCTTAATAAATAATTTAATATTTATAATATTCTTTTTCTCTCATTTTTTTTGTTGGCCTCATTACTGTTTGGGTAAATCAATTTATAGCAATGCAGCTAAATACTTATGAACGGTCACAATAATGATAGACACGTTCTAGAAAAAAAATTCAGTGTTTGAAAAATCACTGAACATAGATGTCTTCAGTGAACAAAAGGACTTGTACTTAGCTTGACTGGGTTGCAAATATAGTTGCTAATCTGCAACTTGTAATTTGAGGAGATATAGTGAAATTAATTTTTATGTGACAGTATGTAAAACTTGCTTTCGTGGTCTCGTTGAACCACTAATGCATACATATAGTACAGTTTCTTGTTTTATTGGAACTTATAGCACAAAAAAAGGGCAATTGGACTAGATCCATATCTTTTATTGTTGGACAGAATTGCCGTTTGTGGTCTGTATTTTCATAGTAGTTATCTTTCATAGAGAAATGAGAATATTGTTATTCAAAACAGGCACACAAGGACGCATTAAAGTTTTTTGATAATTAAGGCAGAGCAGATGGTTGCTCACTACATTTATAATATTGCTTAAATTTTATTTTGATTCATTAATGGAAACCATAAAATCACATAAAGAAGCAATAGGGACAAGTAAAAAATGGAAAACAGACTGTTAGAAGTACTTCTATTACCAAACTAATAAAAATTAACAAGTAAACATAGAAAACATAACTGTCACATTATTTATACATCTTTCCTTTAGCATATATATTATTGAATATACCAGGTGAGATTGCCTATAGTACTGAATGAATCAAAGATTTTGCAAATAAGTTAAATTTGGATGACTCTTCTCAAAAGTTTATAGCAAAAAAAATTCAAAGAAAAAAAAATCCAGTGTTTCATTTCTCTGTTTTCCTAAATGTATGAACTCTTTCTAATACAAGGCATTTGCATTGAGTTTCTTTTTAACTGGACTGCTTGGTGCAATAACAATAAGAAAGGTTGTATTCAAAATATATTTAATTCTTGATTTATAAATAATCGTGTGTGCACTGTACTCTTCTCCCCATCTAAGCCATCTGTGTTGAAATCCTTCTGGGATTTTTCTGCTCTTCCTTTTTTTTTCATCAAGTTCAGGCCTTTAAAACATAAACTAGAATGTTTTTCTCTGCAGCTGGAATTCTAGCTAAATTCCTGTAAGACAATATTCATGCCATCTAAACTTAGATACTTCCTAAGGCAACCAGATGAGGAGCCAGGTTGTTGAAGGTGCTTCCCCTAGCCAGAGGAAAAGAGGTACCCTAACAGGCATTCCTGCTTGTGCCTGCAGTGGGGATTTGTGTGGCTTGTGATTATCAGCCAATGCTTCATAAAGGCCTTAGGCTAAGTTTTATAGCTTTTGTAGTTTTGCAAATGGCAGGGTGTAAAAATGCTGTAAAACTTTGTTTGGATTTGGTAAAACATCACTCTTCGCCCTGTGAAGCGGTCTATGACCTTCCTCTCATCTTTTATACATTCACTACAGTTCTTTCATGGTACTTTTTACCCATGACCTCTTCAGGTTTTTCACCCATGACCTCTTCAGGATCATCCCAAGTTTACAGCGGTGACTACTGCAAGCTGTGTAGTATGTTTTACAGTCCCAGAGAACCTCTTTTAAAGAGTTTCTTTTGTTTCCACTTAAGCCAGAGTTGGGGATGGGGAAGATGGATGGTGTGTCTCTGCTGTGCCAGCTCAGGAGGAGTTTTTCCTTAGCAGCCAATAAAAAATGTATATATATTTTCTAATCTGATCTTCTGAATAAGACTCTATATTGCTTTTATATAGTAATAATAACTTTTCATGGTTGTAAATCCACTGCATTTTATAAAAAATCTGATTTTTTTGTGGGCAGTACTGCTCCCCTCTTATCACATTCTCTTTACTTTTGTGTCTCTCTTTAATGCCTGTAAATGGGTAGGCAACTCTATTGAGGTCAAAGTTATGGCACAAGAATTTCTTTTTTATTGTTCCATTATCTTGCCTTTCCAAGTTGAGCATAGCACTCTTTCTTCCTCTGCTTTTTCTCTTTGAATTCCGAAAGTTGACAGTAGCTTATTGCATGTCTTGACTTACAGTACATTACTTTTACTGTGAACCTGATGTAATGGGCGGTTGTGCATAGGACTTACTGCTGTATCCCCTCCATTTCTGAAAGCAAGTTAGTGTACTCTTACTGAAACAAGACAGTTATATTGTGTTTAATTTCTCGTATTGCATCTCAATTTATAGTAATTGCAGCAACAAGAGAACAGCATACTTAGTTACGCATTTTGGAATTGCAGGCCCTGTGCAATACTGTCAGCTCAAATGCCAGCTATATTCCACAAGCACACCGTTTCCTCTTGTTTGGGCTGTCTGCTGCTTCCTGGGTCCTGCAAATAAACCCTTGAGTTAGCAGAAGCTCTGTAGTGACCACACGTGCATGTTGGACCAGGATAGTCCCGTAACATGTGGTAGTGTAGGATTTTGAAAAAATACTGGGTATTTCGTTGTCGCGGATTTACCCTAAAATGTCGGATTTTCCTGTAAGACCCTTTTCAACCACAAGCTTGGAAAGTAGCAGGTACCTAGCACGTGCTAGGACACTGTGGTCCCGCAGAGTGCAGTTCTCTAGGTCCTGTGTTTCCATATCCGTGTAGGAGACTTACCTCCTCTACCCCATCCCTTTTAAGATGTTTGTCACAGGTGCTGAGGTGAAAGGGAGTCTAGAAGCAGTTCTGCGAGGAGTAGTTCTTGCCAAGTGGAGGGGAGGAGAGAGGACAGTTCTTGTCTCTATTTCTACAAAGTCTTTAGCAAAACTTTTATGGAATTCTGCATTTGTCAGCTGCTGTCGTATGAGTAAGGACTTCAGGATACAAATCCAGTGTTTGCTTGTTGTCACTCCACATTGTCAAAAAATGGGATTTATTGAGGCATTTAATCTGTAAGTGTTATTATGTAAACAAAGGAATAAATGTATTAAATATTTTATTTTTGCAAGTTAGGGAGTGATGCCGTAATACATGAACAGCTGTAGCCTCTAATGAGGGAAGATGGATGATGTATATAAAATCAATCTATATGTGTTGTTTATACAATGACAGCATTAAAATGCAAAGAAGCTGCCAGTCAAAATGCTGACAACATGCAAAACTGTAAAATAGTGAAGCAAGTGCTTCTGATGTTTAGTGATGAAATAAACGTTTGTCAGCTCTTTCAGTTTAATGCAACCCTAGAAAGAGGAGAAAAAGGGATATTTTGAACATCCATCAACCATGTTTTATAGCATTCCACATATTTCTGTTCTTTACTGGAATCCCAGTGAGAAAACACTCCTGCTCAGCTATGCATTAAGTCATTATATTGTAAATAAATCAATTCTTTGAGGCCAAGAGTTCATACAAGGGAAAAAATAAGCATCAAAGGTAACTATTCTGGATGTAGTTCCAGGCCCCTTTATTTGAAAAAACTGAAGATCAAGACAGTTTCTGTTTCCTTTTCTACTACTTAAGTCTTCAGCAAATCTCTTATTTTTGTTGTTCCATGACTTTCTGTTGCTAATGGGGAGTGTTCGGGCTGTATCAAATATTGTAACTCATCTGTAATGTTTCCTGTTCTTTCTCTCATTTCTCTGTTTCGTACCTCTTTTCTATCTAGTTATCTTTAATGTTTTTATGTTTGCCATAGTAGTGGATGAAATAATTGCAGTAGCCTTGTACGCCCATGTTCTACAGCCGTGTTAATAACCTGCAGCACCCAAACCATTCCTTCCATATTGGTATGCAGTACAATCACTGTAGTTCACCTATGTGTGTTAGAAATTCACTGCAGGATGAATGCAATATGGTATAGCACTTTGTATAGCATCTGTCATGTAAAAAATATAACTAGGTGCTTTGCAGGTAGAATAATAGAACTACAGAGCTAAATAATATATTTACAGGGATAAATAATACATAAAAGCAAAAAGAAATTAAGAGACAAAGCAGGAGATGAGTTTTAGTTTTAGCAGGAGTTAAAAAAAGCAAAGAAGCTTAAGATGGCCCTCTTTCCAGTTTAGCTTGACTTGATCATTCAGATTTGAGCTGTGATAATCACAATTGAAATATTGCCCGAGCTTTTCATTCACATCGTTTAGAAATCTCACCAGGCTGTTCACAGCATTAGGTGAACTAGCATACAGACAGAAAGCTAACTTTACTAAGACTCTTTCTCCATCTTTGTTTTCTCTAGTGTCTGTCTGAAAGATACAGACTTTTAATGAAACTTTTGCATTTTGGCATAATTGCAAAAGCATGAAACTTGATTTTTTTCTTCCTTTTGTTTCTTTCCCACCCCCCTGCACCCCCTCCTCCCAAAGGGATGATGGTTAATAAGGAAAGTGGATAAGTAAAAAAAAGAAATCTGGAAACTATGATGTTAAGTAAAATGGAACTCTTCAATCGTATGTGTTGTGAAAGCTTATGTTACAGAGGGCCTTCAGAGTGAAGTCAAGACGACTGCATTAATGTGGAGCTAAAAGTAATTGAAAGAAAGACTGATTACCTCTGATGGTTCAAGAACATGGCATTACTTGCAGACTTGAAAAACACTACACATATTCTTGAACTTTTTCCTAGGAATTAGTTCTGCAGGATTGTGACTTTAGCCTAAGTTGTTCCTTGGCTAATTCTGTGTTCCACTTCAATTTTCACTCAGCCTGGGGTGCAGAAGAGTTTACATGCAGGAATTCAGTGCCATTGTAGATATATTGCTCTCTGGAATATTTGTGGGCTCATCTGATGATTTCTTTTTACAATGCTTTTATTGCTACGATATGTATCCTTCCCCTCTGCACTGCCCTAGTGAGGCCCCATCTGGAGTACTGTGTCCAGTTCTGGGCTCCCCACTTCAAGAAAGATGAGGAGCTGCTGGAGAGAGTCCAGCGGAGGGCTACGAGGATGGTGAGGGAACTGGAGCATCTCTCCTATGAGGAAAGGCTGAGGGAGCTGCGTTCTTCAGCCTGAAGAAGAGAAGGTTCGGAGGGGACCTGATAAATGCTTACAAATATCTGAAGGGTGGGTGTCAGCAGGATGGGGCCAAACTCTTTTCAGTGGTTCCCAGTGACAGGACAAGGGGCAATGGACACAAACTGAAGCACAGGAATTTCTGTCTGAACATGAGGAAGAACTTCTTCCCTCTGAGGGTGATGGAGCCCTGGAACAGGCTGCTCAGGGAGCTGGTGGAGTCTCCTTCTCTGGAGATATTCAAGACCCGCCTGGACAAGGTCCTGTGCAGCCTGCTGTAGGTGACCCTGCTTCGGCAGGGGGGTTGGACTAGATGACTCACAGAGGTCCCTTCCAAACC
>Ga0065711_1003167_pt1 | contig 29417 bp, 16 predicted proteins | sample Hoacrofraction12_FD_59098 | JGI IMG/M metagenome (GOLD analysis project Ga0065711, IMG submission 59098) | Hoatzin crop microbial communities from Cojedes, Venezuela - Epithelial fraction 12 v2 (version 2) | ecosystem: Host-associated > Birds > Digestive system > Esophagus > Crop | place... | reverse complement strand
GGGGGGGGGGGGGGGATTTTAAGGTTCCAAGCATCTCATAATTCAAATGGGGGTTAAGATATTCTTATGGGTTTCTAGTTTTAAAATGTTAAGTGTGTTCTCCTTCTCTTTCCCTGTGTCTCTCTATCCCTGTCTCTCTCTTTGTCTCACACACACACTTTTTTAAATAACTTTTTTAATATGAACAAATCAAGGACAAAGATGTCAGAAGTGCCAGGTTGCCTATATATTAATTTAATTTTTCCCCACCTTGTGAATGGCCATCATGGCAGAGACTAATGGCATGACTCATATACCATTTCTCCCAGAATACACCTGCCTCATACAGTGCACAAGGAGGCCCTGCTGTAAGGATGAATCAGAACTGTGTACTGAAGAAGGTTCATTTAGTGAAGAATTTTGAAGAAATACACTAAAAAATGGGACAGCATTGCAAGATGAGAAAGAACAGTTAACGTAATTGGATGTCACCCTAGAAAGTAGGATTCTATCTTTTCTTGCTGTAAAGTTCCCATGGTAGTCGTTCAAACCAGGTTTTTCATGAGTGGTCACTAAGAGTGTATTCTTCATTTTCTGTGTGACTCACCGAGATGAGGGATTTGAATTTGCAGAAGTGATGAATGCTCAGAGACACAGCTGGAAACAGGAAGACCTGAGTTGGAAAAGTTCTACATAACAGTAAGGAGTCAAGACTTTTGGAACTAAGCACATCAAGCTGGTCTTGTAGATTAGTGGCACCTTTTGAACACAGTTTCTCTGGGCCACATCTCCTCAGCCATAAAATGGAAATCACATTGCTTTCCAATCTCAGGGGCCTGCAGTAAAGCTAATTTAATGTTTATTCATCACTTAGATGCTCTAGTGATGATCACTAGGAAATTCCCAAAGGACATTAATAATAATTAATAATTCTGTCTTCAGAGCAGGTCTTAAATACTCTGTAGTAAACACGGTATGGGGCTACACACTGAACAATGTCAAGAAAATAAAATATTGAACAGCTGCTCATTAAGTAACTATCATATATTCTGTGAAATGAATGAGGAAAAGGTCTTGTAAGAAAAATAATATGTGATCATGTAATTAAAGAAGTCTTCATAATGCATATCCATGTGGAAGATTAAAGTAACTTGCCCTAACAAAGTTACTTCTGGCATGTATTAGCTTTTCAGTGTTTGGACTATTTAATGTATATTTTCAACATATAATACGAAATAACTGAAGATGCTGTTGAGATCTGATTAAAAGACGTATTAACCATCTGTATTTTATTAATCCAGTTCAAAACAGAATTTACTTTTGACTTTTGGAAATGTAATATTCGAATGAGTTATAATAACTGGAATATTGGAATGACTATTTTATTACCAATTATTCCTATTTTCTACAAAAAGTTTGGATCCAGTTTTTAGCCAGAATTTTCCTTTAGCATCACAAACAGCAAAAGAGACAGGTTAAAGTATAGAGATTATCCTCTATGTAATATGCTACAGCACAGTAGTTCCTGCTGCCTACCACTGTCACTTAAATTAATTAAACTACACGAGTTCAACAAGAAATTTATGACTGATTCTCACAAGCGAAGAGCGGATTCAACTTCCACTAACTTCAGTGTTTCTCAGGACTCCAGAAAGTCAGACTGCTAATAAACGTAAAAAGGAGGTGAAGAAGGGTCAGCTTCAGTGAATACCCATCATCACAGAGCAAGAGTTACCCTGATGGGGTCTGTATAGGACAGATGAAACCATACTAAGTGAGACACTTCTCCCTTTCTACGAATTCTCCAGGCCTTCTCACCAAAAGCTGCTCCACTGGGTCTTCATTACTGCACTTGTCACTGGGCTCACAATTTACATAGACTGTCTGCAGCTTTGTAAGACTATAAATAAGAACAGGAAAAAAACACCGTCCCATTAAAGAAGCCAGTATTTTGTTGTTCTTCTTGTTTGAAAGGAAGTACAGACCCTTTATGGTGGCCATTCCCTTATTACAAAAATCCTTTGTTTACACTGAGCATAAGTTTTATGTCATAATATTCCCTGAAAAGAATCAGTTCATTAATCTCTATAAAAGAATTTAAGAAAATCATGTAGACTCCATCCAATCCTGAAGAGTTCTCCTGTAAGAATAAACCATTGACTTTTTGCAACTGATCAACTACTCTATAAGAAAGCACAGCTTCTCTGAACTTCGTAAAATGGATTTAAATATTAAGATATTTATAAATATTCATAGAGGTAGAAGAAAATGCCCAGAAATGAAAGCTCACTTTTAACAGATTTTGTGAAATACTTCAACAAACTATTTACTTAACCCTTTAGGATTTTTCAGACAGGTTGGACACATAATTTCCATGGCAACTTCTGTGCATACCCTTAGACATCCACCTCTACCTTACACCTTCTAAAACTGGAAATTTAATTCAAATATTTTTAAGTTCAGTATTCTATAGAATCTAGAAGAAGTTCTCTTTAACAAAAGAAACCATTAATAAAATATTAAAAAATTGTATAGGACAGGATAGATTGGTTATGTTACTTTACTGTATATACAGCTTACACCACTCCAGACAATTCAAGGATTGCAAAAGGATGATATTCCAAGCTGGAAAGCTGAAGATTCAATTTAGACATGTACATGCTAGCACTGTCAAAACTTCCAATGTAGTCAGTCGATATCTAGTCAGTAAAGTCAGTGCAGCCTACAAAGACATTCAGCAGACCAGTCACCTACTGTCCCAGCTCCGTTGACTAAGAGGGGAGCAAGACACCTGCATGGAGACACCTGTATTTTGGCATCTTAACCTTGAAAATACAACACCAAATTTTGAAACCAAGCCATCACTTTTAGATCTTGTTACACAGACTACTGGGAAAAAGATGCTGAGACAAACAGCCACTAGGACCCTAAGAGATGTGGAGCCAAAACATGCATATTTTCATCAGCTCTGTTCTAACACACACAAGACTAAGCCAAATCAAACCTTCGCCTCCTCTTTTCCATGTGGATGAGAGTTTTTGTCTGCAAAAGCCACAGGCTCCTTGTGTACATATGGGTAGATGCACGTGTATTTCTGATTAATTAAGTGGTTTCTATTTGAAATATTCTATCATTTAAGAACAACTGTGCCTCTTATGTCAGCATATTGAATCAGACATCATATCTTGTTCCATGAGTACATTCCTTGCTTTCACTTGCACTCAAAGATATGACCCGCCCCATTTGTAATACATGGCTATATATATAAGGTAAAATCTCAGTTTTAGAAGATGCTTTCTTTTTTTTCAGTGTGCACTGCCTGGCTCAAAGGAATTATGTGCCTTGCTGATGAACAGACAGACTACATACAAGACTCTGCTTTTCTAATCTCTTACATAAAGAACACTGACATTTTGCACAATGCCAGCTCAGTGGGTACTTCAGAACATGCACTGTATACACATGTTCATAAACTTGGAAAGGTTAAATTCCTGTCTCTCCTGCAACTATATGTTACCTCTTAAACTTTAGATTCCTTGGATTTACATTCATAATCACCCTGAGAAATTAACCACGTAGCCACTTCTTTGGGTGTCTACAAACTATAGGAATCACCATTCCTCTGTCCTAATTACTATCTCTTATTTCTTAGTAACTTTCAGATATCTTACACGATACACGTTCAGCAGCAGATTTGCAAAGGGCTACAGTGGCAAAAGGATTTAAAATTTAAGTACAATATTTAAAATGCAAATAAAATTTCACAACTGCTTTTTCAACTCCTTTTCACCCCCGCCTTTGTACGTCAATTTTCAGCCATACATGTTATTGCATCGATCGCATTTTACATACTAAATGTAACGGACTACTCCAATGATTCTGACAATTTCACCATGCATTTTGCAAGTTCAGGTTCACTTATCACAGTCCTGGTATTGCTGTCTTTAAAGTTAAATGTAACTGCTTAACATAGCCATTTAGATCTTACTTTATCTATAGCAAATCATTTTCAGGCTGCTCAAATATGTTCTACAGCTATGAATCTACTTTTACCTTTAATAGTAAGATAAACTGATTTTACAACACTTTCAATTACAAAGCAATTTTTATTGCTGTTTACACATTTGAAACTACTATAAACGAAGACAGCTAAACACTGTAACTCTGAAGGAGAAAATGAGGTAGAGATATTTAGCCAACATCTGCATATGATTCAATTGCATTTCATGTATTCATCGGTGGAATCCATCATAGTTCTGCTCTCAGTTACTTTCAAAAAACATGCCATCTATTTAAGTGGCAAAATACAGATTTTGGCGGAAAGGCATCTCTACCTGAACACAGCTAATCTGTTTCAGAGCAGAAATTAGAACACTGGTCTTCTAACTTTAAGTTTCTTGCTTAATCTCAGACAGTTCTACAGACTGTATTTCTGAAGCCTGAGGGGTTTTTGCATTTATTTACCGAAATGCATTTGAGATTATTTTTGGCATCTTTACACTGGGTCATGAAACAGCATGTCTTGGCACCTGCTAGCCTCACCAGCAATCTGCTTACTCCAGGCTGTCATCCTTGTGCTACTCCTGGGTATGCATCTGACAAAAGTCTTGCAGGTTTGCTGGGATCTGGAGTTTTGCAAACAATGGGAGAAGAGCGGCATACGATAAAGCTGCTTTGGTGATCAAGTGTTTTAGATGGGTCTTTATTTGTTGGTTTTGTATTTTAAATATATGATAAATAACATTGTTCATTCCTGTATGTTCCATTTTATTGCTGATGTTTGATACTTTAAGCAAACGAAACCAAAATAAACCAGAGATCCTTTCTGTAAAACTCTTTTGTTAGCACCTGAAAATATTCATCGTGGCAACTTTCAGGTACATTGCGCTAACTACCTCATCTACTGGGGAGTTTAGTGAAACTCTGGCACTAACAGTAATGATTATGATGGGGAAACCACTTAAATTAGTCTACTAGCTTAAATTAATTGCTTATCTTCATTTCTCTGTCTACTTGCACAGACTTTGGATTGAGAAAAAAGTATCTGGTTCTGAAATGGTTTAGAAGGACCAGTCAAAACCATACTGAGATCCTGTACATACAGATTATTAGCAGAGTAAAAAACTGATGCCACTGTGGAACCAGTGGAATAACTGATGATAGATGTACGTAAATTACCTATTCACACAATAAAATCTACTCACATCTTAAAAAACTAAGTGGGAGAAGGCGGGGGTGTAATATTTTTTTCAAATGTATCACCTCATACTATGACTATGACCATACATCCCAGAGCAGTGAAACCAGGAGCTCTGAAGGAAAAAGTGCTTCCTAAAGAGTAGGGTATTTTCCTCGGACTTCAAGCTTTGGCTTAGTTCATATAGACTTACAGTTCATTTCACTTAACTTTAGATACCTGCAATATAGATATCACCATCTAAGCTGATCCCTAGGTTTCCTTTATTCTCACTAGTAAGGAATATGCTGCTCTACAGTCTGATTCATTTGACTTATTTAGACGTCTACCTTCCGAAGAGATGAATCATGCCCTAAAAGTGTCTATTTCTCTCCATTGACTGCAAAGGCAGCCTAACCAAAGACACTTTAGATATAAAAGACATCTACATTAGGACAGATAAATTTCACCCTAGAAGCCATGAAAGGGAGCACTACAAGAGTGAATGTTATTTTCAGCAATATTTAACATTTCTATGATTTTGAAATAGAAATCCATCCACAAGGTCATGTGGGGACAATACTACTGAGAGCTGCTGAGCAGCAATGCCCTATTCTATCTCAAACCACAGTGCAGCAGCTCCTTTTTCCAATGTGCAAGGTGACCGTGAAAAGGCAGTGTCTACTCTCCCTGCACCTTCCCAGAAATGTGTTTGGAAGAAGAGAGGAAACTTTTAGAATATCCTTCTTTCTTTAAATTTTGTTTTCAATAAGGACACACTACAGAGCCATAAACTGTATTTGTATCTGTATACAGAAAGGACTGCTGAGTTTATAAGAATCTGCACGTGCTTTGTCCTCCCGCCATGCTTTTAAAAATGTTTTTTAAAAGTTTCTCATTCTAGGTCTGATGGACTAGAAATATATTACCTTCTGTTGACTTTAGTTACTTATTAGATAATATTCTTTATAGTTTTGTTTCCTTAGCATTCTTCAATGCACTGAAGATGAATGTATTCCTGTAGAAATGTATTTCTGTACCTTTTTTGTCTCAATGCAAGAAATCCTTTCTTTATATGCAGGTTTTTTAATAACAGCTCTATTTCTACTGTGTAAAAAGCATACTTCTGACCTAATTCAACCCTGATCCATACCCTATTTGATCAATGAAGTCTTTCTCATAACTCCACTTGGTTTTCAAATTAGTTTTCTGTGTCTTCCTTGGCTTCAGAAGAAATACTTCAGTTAGATATAGCAGCTAACCAACATACAGTCATTCATCTGAAGTTGAAAAAAGCAAAACGTGCATATGTGCTAAGACTTTTTTTGCCCACCAAAATTTACAACCCAATATCATAAAGACAAAAGAAACATTTAAGATCACATAACAAAGCTAAAAACCGGAAACTGGTTGAAATAAAGCTACATGATAACCCTTCTTCATAAAATGCTACAGTAATACAAAAGGAGGGATTCAGCCTTAAGAAGCTGTAATGATCTAGCAAAATTATTTTTTACCTCTTCTAATCCAATTACTCCAACACTTCCTAAGTGTTTTCTATAAAAATTATCTGCTCTATCATCATCAGATTTCTCTTAAAAATGTGTTTTTACTTGTGTTGTGTATTCCCCTTGATATGGAATTGGGATTTATACAGCTGCTAGTGCAGTGAGGAGAGACCATGGCATTTGACAGTGAGTTTGATTTGATTTCATATCCTGAACAATTTTAAGGATGATTTAAGAATTAGGTATTCTGGCAGGCTGAGCTATATAACCAATAGAACAGAAGAATCTTTTTTTTTTTACCTAATTCTTATTGGTGATATGACCCTGCCCTGACATTTTTAGCTTTAACATAACTGTTAAACACACTTCAGTGTGCTAACATCAGTAGCAGCCTGTGATCAATCACAGTTGGCTGGCCCATGCAATATAAACAACCACGCCTGTTCACAGGAGCAGAGATGCTGCCTAGAAACTGCAATTGAAAGAGCCTACTGCCTCATTTTTGAAACTGCTTAAGTCTGGAGAGAGACAAAGAGAAAGAAGCACAATTTTACATGATGATTTCTACTACGTAAATTTACAGTGGTAATTTATAAACTGCAAATTTAGCAACATGTGACAATTTGATTGATGAATTTTGCTTTTTTAGAAGGTCATATTAGGAAGACTTACACTGCCAAGACCTAACACGAACTTGTCATCATGACAGTGCATTTGTAATGCTCTGTCTGAACTAACATAAGGCATTACTTTGTTTTCTGCATCCCCACCATTCCATCAATATCCTAACATAAGAGCAGTACAGTAGAGAAGTATAAAGAATTCATTTCAGCTAGTGGGGGAAGCAAAGATTTCTGACTACTCAGTTATTTATGTGGGGTAACTAAGATACCAGAAATGTTGAAGGACACCTGATCCTGCTTCAAAAGCAGAGAAAATACAGTCACAATCCCTGATCCTTAGGTCTTGCTGAATTTTGTTCAATACTTAGCTAAGTGTAATGCAGGAAGTTTCTGGCATAGACAAAACCTGAACTCATCTTTCTCAACTCTAAGCTAATTCTGCAATTAATGGACCAGACTTTTCTTATTCCCTGAGGCACTGCAGAACAAGTAGAAAGAATATAAAGCTGGGTAAGAAGAATGTGGCATACCAGGGATTCCTACGCTGCCTAATTAGGGTTGCTTTACTATGTCTTTTCACCATGATGGCGGGAAAAATGAATAAAGCAGCAGGGATAAAGTGCCTTAAAATCCCTTACCTATGATATTGTCTTCTATGGGTCTGTATCCTGTAACGGACCAGAGCATCCCTTGAAGATGTCAAATAACTATATTAAAAAACGCTTAAGATTCTGTACCTTTCATCAGGTCCACAATGTATTACAAGACAGAGCTTAATACAAGGCCCAGAATGATGTTTCTGTCTGTCAGCAGCTGAAGTGAGCAACCCTCAGAAAGATCATTCACATAGAGAAGGGAGCTTACATGAGGTTTTCAGGGGTTAGTTACTAAGTTTCAAACTGCTTTACTAATCTACAGTATGTACAACTCTTTGTATGTCAGCCATGACACGTATCTGGAATGTAAAAATAATAATGAACAAAATGTGTGTATCTGATATTCCTCTGCAGATACAAGGTCAAGTTTTAGATATATTTTATGCAGGCCAAAAGAAAACACTAAAAATCACACCAGCAGTGTTTAGTCCACAACAATATGCCCTTGCAGAACTGCAAGAGTTAATAAGACTATGAGAAGTTCTGTTTGTAAAACAACAGATATAAAGAAGGCAAATATTACAATCCAGACTCTGGGGCTGTTGGTAATCGCTTATGTTATCTCCCTCCCTTTGTGCTGGGGCAAGATTGATTTTATTTTTCCTCCCCTCAGGACAGTGGTTCCTTAACTGTCTTGTTCTGTGGAAGACTCTAGAAGAAAGATCCTCTTGTGAATCGATTTAATTTTCTCATGTACATTCCCTCACTTCTCAAACTTTAAAGTTATTTTATTTATCAGCCCAACACAAAAGACTACACGGATTTCTCAGGATAGCACAATTGTGTGCTGCTGTATTAGTTAGTAAAGGTCTGTAAAAAATGGCTCCCCAACAGCTGCTCAGCATGGAATCTGATACTAGGCTTTCGAATTTCTGGGCAATGCATAGGTCTTCCAAATAAGAATTCAGCAAAAGAAACAGGATGCAAAAAAATTCTCTGTGATCAACACCAAGGGAACACCATCTATTTTCTCTACATTCCACATACACGGAATGCGAACGTAATGCTATCATTACCAGCCTCTGAATTGAGTTCATCCACATCTTATACACTTACACACTCAGTTTATATGCACATTTGTTTTTCATGCCAGCATATGATAACTACAGTGATTGCCTGGAGGTAGGATGGTACTAGGGGAAGCCATACTTTATCAATAAACATATACACAAAAAAACAAATAGCAAGTTTTCCAACCTGTTCATGCTGCACAGCTGACTCTACTGTTACAGTTTAATAAAATAAAATTTCCTATTTGTTTACAATTTACTAGTGCTACCTTTCCGATTTCACAGTAAAAAGAACTCCACCGCATCCAGGTCCAAAAGGATTCAGGCACCCATTCCTGCTCTGTGTAACTTGAAGAGGAAGAATAATATATGCATCATCTAATTTAACTGCAAATGACTCTTCTAGCATGATTGGTCTGTTTAAAGATAATGCACAACAGAACTCTTAGCTGCATCCCAGAAGTCATGCAGCACCAGGCAGATAAGATCACAGTGGTTACCAGGAGTAGCAAATGGGAAAAGCACTACAGGAAATGAACTGTTGTCAATAATCTCAAGAGAGTGCTATATTTAGGTCAATTGTACCTGAAATCGTTTGGTGGGGTAATTGCTCTTTGGTCCAGACTCTGCTCTCTGAGCCTGTCAGAGTGCTTGTAGGTCCACTGGATTGGATTCACCAATTTTCTTCCAGATTCATTTTCTAAAAGAAAGAAAGAAAAAACCGAAACAAAACAAAACAAAAACTTTACTAAAGGATAGCAAGCTTTACAGGAACACAGAAAATCACTCACATGTTATTTTAGCTTTCAATAAATGCATTTAATACAAAAACTTGTTCAAATATTCAACTGATATCCTTGGTCTTCTAGAATGGAAATTTATTCAATAATTCAGACCTTTTATTTGACCCTGCATAGACTTTCCATATCTGTTAAATAGCTAAGGTGATTTAGAGCAATCTTTCGCTTCTGCTGATCAGTTAATAATCAATGGAAAACTAGAATTGTTCTTAAATCCTATGATGCGTCCCAGTGCAGCATTATTCAGACTTTAATTTGGGTTGAATCCTTGTCTGATAATACAGCTTACTGTTTAATAATTTAAGACGTTTTATGCATGTATCCAGAGGAATGTGATACATTCAGTTTTAGGAATCCAATCTAATGAGCCACATACTGACCCTTTACAGCAGTTAGCTGGATTCATAGGGGTATCAGAAAACAGCACCTAGTCCTTCTGTCTTATTTCTTAGAAGAACTATAATATTTTGCTTTGATAGCACAAAGTCTCTAGCAGTACTATTCCTTCTTCACATTAAAGAGTCAGTATTAATAGGATGAATTTTAAAGTAAGGAAAAGCCTCTTCTAGCAGCTATTCAGCATGTGTTTGCCTTCTACAAAAACAGATACAGCATCATATTTGTAGTCATTACTCAGTGCTTGTGATTAGCATCTACCGTAATTAAAGAAAATGTCATGATGTAACTACACTGCTGAAGAATAGAAATGTACTTTTTATTTTAAAAAATCACAAAGAGAATAAGATACTCTGCTGAAAGCTGCAGTAGGTGCATCAGTTATTTTAGCTATTGTTTCTTGTGTAGAACTTCAGATTCAAAGATACTCATTAAACTGAGTAGATGGCAATAACAGACGAAGTGTTAATGGGACAGCAGTGGAGTGTGTCAGGAAAATGAAGAGACCCTGAGGGGCTCACCATGCTGTTTATGCTCAGCTAAATTCAGCAGCATTACCATAAATCCTCTAAAAGATACTGTACTCAATTTCTTATATGTTACCTTTCAGGCAAGGAAATACTCTATGAGATTAAAAAATGGGAACAAAAAGAAGATTTTAAACTGTTTTCTACTAAACAAACCATTTGCATGTAAATACACTAAGCAGTACTCCATTATTACTGTTTTGCAATTTTATAAAAATAAAGAGAGGTTCTTTCAACCTTCAAAAATAATGTGCGAATCTAAGTGAAAATTTCTGAAATTGTACACAGGAACAGAGCCTTTAACAAAAGAATCATCATTTCTTTCATAATATTCTTTTATAATTTAGGGATCAGGTTTCGATATCAATTTCTCACATACATAGTTCAACTGTCTAAAGCACAATTATGCATAAACCAAATAAATTTTCATGAGAGTCCTGATTTATAATTTGCTTTTTCTATCCTAAGATGGCATTCTGAGGGAGTAAACTATTCTTAGGAAATGGACATAAACCACTAATTCCAATAATTTATTGCTTAAAATATAAATATCTTAAGACACCATTCTGAATGCATCTTCATGGTGACCTTAATGTGCCTTTTCTCTTTGATCTTAGAAAGAAACTTATCCTCCATAAGGATAGATGGATTTATTGCTAAGGAGAAAACGGCCATAACACACTATAACTTCAATTATAAACTCAGCTGCAGGTAAGAAATAATTATTTACATAATAAAGGTACCAACAAAGCTGTGAAATGCTTCATATAGTCCATTTTTCTGTTTCTGTTTACCCGGTATATGGCTATTTACCACTCAGCAGTCGGGGGTAGCGGTGCAGAACGCCCCCCGAGCCCTGTTTCAGCACCACGGCCAGCGACCGCCGCGCCGCACGGCCCGCCCCACGCCGTTCTTCAATTCAAATAATGTGGTTTTTCCTTTTTTCCTCCCAGTGACGTGGTGTTGAGGCCTACTTATGACTTCTGATTATTTGAAGCAACGAGAATTAACAGAGCCGAAAACGAGTCAGTTGTTAAAAAATATACGCCAGGGCTAAGTGGCTGACAATGCCGGCTCCCACTGCGCACTCCTGACCCTCCTTTTGAACCCAAAAATCCGACCTCCAACAGCACTCTCGTGTTTATGGCGAATACTGTTTGGCACACACAAATCAAGTCCCCTCATGTGCAGTACCGGTTCAGAGACCTACCCCAATATCAGCCTGGCAAATACACACGCAGCTGTAGGAAACTTGCCTGCCCCTGAGAATACTGGAAAAATCAAGTCCCCACAGTTTTCCGTTAAAATTCTGCTAGTGATAAAAACGACTTTGTTTCAGGGACCCAAACAAAAAATTACAGTTACCCTNGCAGAAGTAGAAATACAAGCTACTTGTAAGAGGCTACTGTGGAGACCCTCCTTACCGCTTAGCACCTCAGAAAAGCGTATTTAAAAGACAGATTAAATGACACAGCCTCTGACATGCCCTAAGCGATGCATTTAATATGAGAATGGCAAAAACACCTACACTGGACACATTATCCTTATGAGCAGTAGATGTTTTAGTTGCAGCCAAGAAAATTCCCACAAAACGGTTAAATTCCGACTGATGCTGAGAACCAGCAATTCCCACAAAGGTCATAAAGAGCTCCCAGTTCCTATTCCTCAAGGTACAGAAGGAAAACTGAACCAGTAAAATAAAATCACAAGGAAATGACCGGCTCTACCTCACTCTCACGTAAACACCGCCTGCCTCTAAGAGGTTGTGTGCTTCCTCCAGTCTAACCGAGTATTTCAACAGTAGTGGTCACTTCAGTTGTTTCTTGCAGTAATTTGATTTGCTTTACTGTTTTTTTCAGGGAAAGGTGAAATAACTACAACTATTTCCCATAGCTGGATAGTTTTAAAAAACTGATATTAAGAACTGATGTAATATTAATATTTACGAGATCTTTGTGATTGTGGACAGATTTTAGCAGATGATAGCTTATGTAAATTTACAGACACTAAAGTCATACTTCTGGTTATCCAGAACAAATAAAAATATAGTGGACCAAGTCCTCTTCTGCTGACACTAGACAGACTTCCGTCACGCTTTTCAATGGAAACAGTATCATAAACCCAACCTCTAAAAACAAACATTAAGTCAAAGGCCAAGAAATATAAAGAAAAAACATAAAGTTAAAAAACATTAGCTGAACAACAAATAAAATTTTTTCAATCAGAACATAAAATTCTGAATCCAACTGTGAAAAAGAAGAACTTCATGTAAGGTGAAAAAACGTTTTCCCTATCATTACATATTTGGTGTATTGTCTTCTTTCATCAACAACACATTTAAAACTACAAAGAAGTGTAAACATCTGTGAGCCTTTACATTAACTTCTATGTAAATTCACCAACAGACAGTGCCAATCCTGATTTGAGATAAATATTTCCTAGATTTATAAAACACTATTATCTATAAATAAAGATAATTAAGAAAAAGTGGTCTCCAATATAAAAACATAGCAGAGTGAATGCTGTTCATGAGAGGAAGAAGATATCCAAAGTTGACACTTACTTCTCTCAGAAAATATAAGAATATCAGCACTGAAAGCCAATAGTCCATGAGCATCCTTGCTAATACTGGATGTCATGTTTTCTGATGTCAAGAGTAGCTTTGGTGGGATTAATGGTTCAAAGAATCAGTCGCTGCCAAACAAGGATTTAAAACTAATGAGGAAAATACACAACTGGCACTGAGAGGAGTTTTTGGAAAGGCTGCATGCATTCCTCAGACGGTGGATAAACAGTCATCTCCTTACTGTGAGGCACACTGGAGAAAGTGGGAGACAGTGCACTGATACTTGAGTGAAAAACCTGGGGACTTTCTCGACTGCAGAAGACAATGAAGATGGTGAAAACACAAGGAAAGTCTCTGCAGTGTTACTTGCGGCTCTTCCAGAGGGAGCAGTGTGTCCACTGCCAGGACAATATGGAATCTGAAAATTGCCTTACGTGAGAGAGTGGCACCCCAACCGGACTGGATGAGTCAGAATGTTGTCCTTTATCCTGCATCTTAAAACCCTACTACAAAGCAAATTACGCTAGGAGAAAGGCTGTTACATTCCAAGCTGTTGATCTGGAGGCATTTCAAAAGTCAACAAGGACTTTTTTGTGTTCCGATTCACCTCCTCAATACAGTGTTACCCAGAGAGCAAGAGAAGAAAATCAGGCAGGTAATCAAAGCAACTCGCCAAAGATTAAACTAAACGTAGGGCAGATAATTGATTCACCCTTCTGGATCTTTCCTGCTGCTTTCCGAAGCAAACCAGAGGTAGCGATGGCATCTTAAGAAATACAAATAACCAGACAAATGGAAGCATAAAATAAATAGCATTAACTTAGAGATTATAGACCCATACACTGCAGAATACGAACTATATGCAGCAAGAGTTATTAGCAGATTTAGTTTTACCCTCCTACACTGACAACTACTGGAGAAGAATTTTATTCTAAGTGAATGTGGCGAAGCATCATGTGTTACTGATGTGCCTACAATGCCAGATTTTGGGCAGAGCTGTTTACACAGTCTGCTGTGCACCAAGGTCGAACTACTTCATGACTACAGGTGAAAGTGCCGAGCACCTACTGACTCCTGTGTGGACTAAGGCCCAGTTTTGCCATCTGTTGTTACAAGTTAAAATTATTATTCTGTCTCCTTCAGTCCTTACCTGAAGTTAGTTAACAGTAAGACCATCTTTCAACTAAAATGAAAGCAAAGTGCAATATCCAGCATACTGTAACATAAATAAGCATAGAAGAAGTCTTCTCAGTACAACAAAAAGAAAGCCATAGAGCCTGGTTCAGGAAACACACTGTATTCACACACTGGATCCGTTTCCTGCGTCTTAGTTTGATGGTGACTTAAAAGGTCCTACGATGTACCTGAGCCATGTTCAAAAAAATTGACACACATCTTTAAAGCCTAATGAGCAAAGATACGCATACATTAGAGACAACTAGGTAGACAGTTATTGATCTTTATCTTTTATCCAACTATCTACTTACAAATGGGAAAGGAGGAAGGGCACACTTCTGCCTTACTACTGTTTTGCCATGTGCACACAAGCTTGATTGACCAGTGATTTTTTTCATACATTACTCTGCTGAAATCTGCTTTACCGGTGTTGTCAGAACAGAAGAGAGACACGTATGGGAAGATCCTCTTTCATTGTCCTACCTGGTCACACCAACAGCTGTCACTCTGTAGCTGCAAGTTCTTATGTTGCTTGACCAAGACAAATTGATGTATTCCAACTGATACCTCTTTAAAATAGTAATTTATGTGAACTACTTTATGCTAAGATTCTGAGAACCAACAGATGAACAATGTGTAACTGAATTGAACACAAAATAAAATCTATGTCACTGAAATACTGATTTCAAAAAATGTAATGTGGAAACAAAAGTACTGGGTTTGTTTCGTGGTAAGTCACATTGCAAATAAGTATATTAGTAGCAAATATATGAGCAGTATGTTTATAGTACATTACACAAGCTAATGCTAAAGCACTACTCTGGACCTGAAAATTACCATTATGTATAGTAAGTTGCAATGATCTACATCACAGAAAGTATTGCTGTGAATGAAACTTACTGTTGATTTGTACAGTACTCTCAAAGATTTATTTGAAATACAAATAATTGATCTTTTAGTGACACTTGACAAAAAAGAAAAGCATAAATAATGTTTACAAACTGGTCTACACTTATAATTAGAGGAAGATAGATTCTGAAATGAAAATTAATATTTACTAGTAGTCATTCATTGCCCTTCAATTATTTTGTCATTTCAAAGACAGACAGATCAAAAACTAAAACAATACATGATCATTCACACACTAAGAATAACTGTGTATAAGTGTAAACAGAGAGGGTAACTCTCCTCCAGTGCTGACATTTGTCTGCATGAACAACTGGAAAACACTCGAGAAAAATGAATATGGTCCTACTGATCAGATTTCTTTGCAAATGATTTGGGAATAGATTAGAGTGCTAAATTGATCCCAAACTGCATTTATAGCAAATATGTAGCCATGGCTGTTACTCTCTTCTGTTAAGGCATTTTATGGCTTCAGACTATTTCTCAGGTGACTTTAGCTCGGAAAACCACTTTTCTTTCCTCCCCATATTTCTCTAGTACTGTCAGGCAAGAGAACAATACCTGGCATCACTACTTAAAGCAGGGCCTCAAATGAAAGGCTGGGGCAGACCACAGGTAGCTGGAGACAGACAACCACTACAAAACAACCCCAGACAAAATCTCTAATAGCAAATAAACAGGAAAGCTAAGTATGCTTATGAGCGTATGTGTTAGGAGGACAAAGCCTTGGTGTCCTCTGATGCATGTATACGAGACCTCGGATGGGACATGGGATATTTGTAGGGCAAGTTCCTACAACAGACTGATTTCTAATAGTGTCAAAACTAGAAAGGTGGGCTGGTGTATCATCTACAAGGTGAACTACATATCAAAGAGCTTTATTGGCATATCTGTAGAGTAAATACAGAGCTTTCTTGAATGGAAGAATAATCAGCAGATGTAGACACACAGACAGGTGTGCAACTTGCCCCAAAGGTAGGAAAATACATATCTTTAATAAAAGAAGATACTTTTAGAATCCATTATTCAATACACTACAGTGTGCTCCACCCCTGTGCTGCTTAATTTGTATCAAAAGAGGAAGAAAAAATGCTTGACTAGCAGGTAGAACTGGTGTTGAATAAATAACTTACGGATTAACAGATACTCCAAAGTAAGACAAGCTTAAGTTCTGTTTAGATTCAAAAAGATTTGTAATAAGGCCATAACAAATAGAGGTGCTGGATTACAAGAAGATGTAACAAAAAACACAGGATTATTCAAAATAGTCAATGGCCTCATGCAACAGCCTGAGCTGTGGGTGATACAGTCAGCTCCCTGCCACATGCCCAAAAAAGTCATCTCATGACGAGTCTGAAAATACAGCACGAGACAGGCATCCTCTTTCCCCTGGATGTGAAGGGTAGAAAAGAATAGAAAAGACAGGTGAAATTAAGAGTCAGTGCTGAGAAGCTGTTGAAGACCACGTTTATATTGTCAAACAAAAGACATAAAGCAAAGTAAGGAGACGAGCAAGAAGAGAGATGAGGGAAGAGAACAAGATGCATGAGTGTTGGGTCACTGAGGCAAATGGGAGAATTTTGAGGAAAAGATGACAGAAAAGCAAGCATGAATGGGTGTTACAGAAAATTAAAGCAGATCTTTTTAACATTCTTGTTGAGAAAGCTAATGAGATATGTATATAAAAGGTGAAGGTTACAAATAGGATAAGAGAAGGATTATTACCGTGAGCTGAAGCTTTCAAGTAAGTACCAGAGGTAGTGGCAAGAAGGTCATAGGAATGCCAGTTGAACATTTTTCATGACTTGCAATATTTTAAATTTTACAATAAAGCATTAAGGTGATTCTCCACATTACAGCTGCTATGTTAGATGCTAATACTATCCAAAAATGGCCTACATAATGTAATATTTCATCACCGTGCCCAGTATGTCTCAGATCATCACCATAATTAAGGTAATGGTATCAGGCAGCTTCTTCTCTTCACCTCAGCAAGTTTCAAAAGCTTCTGTTCACTTCCCCATTTCACTGCCCAAGTCCAGTGGCTGTTGTTTTCATTCCTTTCCTCATAGTTTGCTGTTTTGCAACAGATTTGCAAAATAGTTAAAATTCTCCAGGGTTTTCTCAGCATGTTCTGCTTTGATCCAGGTCTCATTTTCACCAAGGAAATAATTTTGTAAGTCAAAGATCCTGACTAAGGATACCGAGGGTGACAACCTGCCCTTGTTCTACTACAAGTCCTGGACAGGTATGGGTTGTTTTGTTACAGGCACTGTGAAAGACAAAGGTAGGTTGCCTTCTTGGGGCTGAGTTGCCACTAACATGTCAATGTGAGAGAGGGACTGTTGCAAGAGGAACACACTGAGAGCAGGAATGCACCTCAAAAGGCTGGCATAACGTACATGGGTTGCTAACATTCCTGCAAGAAGAGCATCAGCCAGTGCAGAGGTACCCGGCTGCACCTCCGCTTTCCAGTAATAACTGTAAGAGACACAATGAAGAACTAGAGACTTCTGACTCTAATTTTTGTGCCTTACACCTCATGTGCAATTGTTTTCATGGCTTCAAAAGACAACAGGTGACTCTCTGAGACCCAAATTCTCAAACGTTTTCAATTGCCTGAGAACTTTTGAGGATCTGCACCTGAAGGTGTCTGGTGAGTCCCCAGGGAACACTTACGATTAAGAGCAGAATTTAACACTGGTATTGGAAATGTATTAGGAGATTTACTACATATCACTAAACCCAAGATGTATTTACAACAGGTTCCATCTTGTTCCCATTCAAGTCAACAACAACAAAAAAATTCTACTTTTTGTAAATGACAGCAGCATAACATCCATAAATTTAGATAAGATACTTTGAAAGTCTCCCCTTGTGCTACCCAATTACCTGATGGTGATAGTATAAATTAAAAAAACTGTCAGCAGTTTAGATTGATTCTCCTCTTGTTGCCATTTATTAGTATTGATATAGAGATCTATCACTGAAATGAGGATAAGTTAGGCCCTAAAACAATAGGCTGTTTAGCACCATCAGCTTAGACCTCAGATTTTTTTCCTGTCTATTTTACATAATCAGCACTACTACGAATCAAACATTTATTGCAGAAACTCAAAGGACTTCTCACCTAACTTTTCCTGGGGGTTAATCAATAAGCCTAATTAAAAACCCCTGCAACCTTCAATCATTCAATTGCTCAGGACTTGCAGTGATATCAAATGCTAGAAGGAAAAGCTCTCTACTTGCCATGACTGAGAAGCTTCAAGAAATATTAAAAACCAAGGGCAGATATTTTGGCCTGCCAGACAGACAGCAGTGTAAAAATACGTCTGAGTCACAGCATCTATGAATCTTCACGTGCAAAGTTGCTGACAGCTTGAATAGTTGTGACTGAAAAAGGTCAGCAGGATTCCATAAATGTTTCTGTTGGTTCAGGTGCTGGGAAAGATGCAATCACAGCAACAACCTACAGGTAGTCATCGATACGCTACTGTGTTACAAGAGCGAGGAGAAGAACCAGGGGCTCAGACACTGATGTGGTGAATATGAGACAGGAACAAAGACTATCAGATGGAGAGGAAAATGCAGAAGTACTAAGGCAGAGGGAAGGAAAGATTATGCACATCATGGCATATGTTACCTATAATGCAAAATTTTCAGTATGCAATTCTTATTTACAACACAAAAAACACTCTTCACTGAAATCTGTGAACTTGTAAATACAAAATAATTAATGTTTTCTTCCTAAAGATCTGATTTATAATTGCTGAAGTGTATTTCTGTTGTAGAAGCCTTTGTAACTACTTTAAATGTACATTCATTTTCATTTAAAGTAAACAAAATATGGTGTAATGTAAAAAGTTTGAGAAAATAAGAGGATTTAAATAAAAATGCATACATTTTCATCAATAAGTATCATGAAACAGCTGACAATTTTTAAATAGTTGAAAGGTTAGGGAAATGTAAAAATATGAATGGAAATGAGAAAACAATTTTCCACATCCCTTCCCAAGATTCCTATTCAAGCAAACAAAAAAATTACAAGAAAACATGCAAAAAAGAAACTGCATTAATGAACTTCAATAACTGTACTTAATTACAAAATCTAGTCAGGAATAGGCTGCTACCATAAGGTAAGACAGGTTGCAGACAGTAGTCCTCTATGTAAAAGCAAATGTCAAAAGAAAAGCTCTGATATTTGGTTGTGGGCTCCCACTTTTCACATAGGCATTTCCTAAATCCATGTTTGATGAGCTTCTCCAGCTATAAATTCTGTAAATTCCCTCTGGAGCAGTGCAGAGTGTGCTTCATGAAAATGTCATCTGCCAGCGCTGCAATTACTCACACTCCAGCAATCATGTGCACAATGCAGAATGGGTCGAATTCAGGTGAGAACGAGAACCAGCAATCAAGCCTCTGGAATTGAGAACAAAGCCATTTTCTTTCATTTGCCATCAACACAACCATCAAGGCCTTAATTACAAGGCAAGTGTCAAGCCTGGCTGCTGAAAGGCTTATTATTATACAGCTGAGCTTCAAATCAGTTTTGTATTGATGAACTGCAAAAACGAGGAAGCCAGCTTAGCCCCATAACAAGAGAAACAGGGACTAACTGATTATGTGATTGGCAGGAAAAAAAACGGACATTCAAAAATACATTTTTAGACAGAAAAATAATTAGTGAACAGCACACCTAAAACCCTTCTATAAACATATTTTCTATATGAACAGAAAATCTGAGTGGTCTGATAATTCAAAAGACACTTTCTTTATTTGAGATCATTGTAGTTTCCACAAAAGACACTGCAAAAAGAGTCTCTTTAGGTCATGCATTCTGTTTTTCAGACAGTAATGCAGGTCTGTGAGTGTTCTCGTGCCCCCTTGTACCGAATTGCATGTCTATACCTTGAACATAGAGATATTAAGAGAACTCCACATGTACTCACAAGCCCTTGCCCAACAATTCTCTAACACTAGATTATTTGTCTTCACATTGAACAGCAGATGAGAAATCACCATTTAGTAAGCAACACGATTTCTTTATGTTGATTCAACTGAATTATCAGTAAGTACCACATGATAACTAAAAGCCAAACATCCTCTCTTTTATCAATTTCTAGATAAGACTTTTAAGCATAACAAATAATTAATGAACTGTTAGAACAAGGCCTGAATTTGGAACTGGCTGTTGATACAATATTACTGTTATCATAAGTGTTAAATCTTTTGGTTTGTCTTTTGGTTTTTAAACCCATATTCTGACTTCGCCTCTGCACGTCCTATGTGAGCGGACAAGTATGTGCTTAGCTCATTGGTCTCCCTTTTTAATATGTAAGACCAATAGGCTCATGTATGGCAGCTAGGAAACCATTTAGGTCAAGGAACACGAAAATAAACATTCACAAAAAAAATGAGAGGACATGACAGCGACAGTCACATCTCTATCTTGTCATTCACTTTCATTGGCTGTAAACTGGATTTACTCCCATGGCATATATAGATATTATATACAACACATACGAAAAATCAATTACTCAGAAGTTAGGAAATAACAGAAAGACGATACCCACCGGAAAATATCCAATATATTTTACTGGGGAAAAAAGGAAATTTTAAAAAAATCCAGATTAAAAATGGATGGAAATTTTTGGTTTCAAAGGGGAAAAAAGTAGTCAGGCTTCCAGGCCATCTTTTTGAAATATACTCAGGTAATTTCAGTGGAGTTTAGGTAATTTTACTGTATCTGTTTACACTTGTATGTTTAGACATGTAATTATTTTTTAACTTTTTTTTTCAGTTTCCATTGAACGACAAAGCACCGAATGACTTAATTCCCACTGTGCCGTTGAAATACTCTAGATATAGGAACAGTGTAGAAAACTCTTACAAAAGCTGTATTAGTTTCACTTTTGCTCAGTATTATTTTTGTTATTTGTATTTGTACAACTCCTTCATTCCAAGGAATTTTAAGAGTCCACCTGATCGACTTCAGTCAAGCACCATCCCTTTCATTCAGGAATAGGTCTCTGCTTCTTTGTAGCTCAATTTAGGGTTCTAAATCATAAGATATATTATTGTATCACAAATATGCATACAAGTGACACTTTATTTTTGTAGTCTTTTCTTATTTAGAAACAACCAGTGGAACAACGCATTAGTTCCTCAGTGCCAAAAAAGTAAAGAAGAAACTTTTAAATTCACATTCTTTTGAGTGAACCTTAATACACAGAATAGCCAAGAATCACTAATTACCTCTATAAGACAATATGCTGAAAGTATTATTAAATGTACATAAATAGAAAGATTTCTGAAATATGTCATTCCCATATATGGTTAAAAAACCGATGCTTGGATATCCAGATCAGAAGACTGCTGCATTATGTCTGAAATCTAAAAATGAAAAATAAATATTTTAACAATTGTTAGGAGTAGCATTGGTAGGTATGTGAAGAACACTGAAGTGCCTAAAGACAAAGATAAATGGAACTGGTACCAGTGGCTTAAGAGAAGTTTATTGGCATAGAATTATAGAATCATGGAACAGTAAGGGTTGGAAGGGACCTTAAAGATCATCTGGTTCCAAGCCCCCTACCATGAGCAGGAACATCTCCCACTAGACCAGGTTGCTCAGAGCTCCATCCAACCTGGCCCTGAACATTTCCAGGGAGGGGACAGCCACAGCTTCTCTGGGCAACCTGTGCCAGTGCCTCACCACCCTCATGGTGAAGAATTTCTTCCTAACATCTAATCTAAATCTGCCCTCTTTTACTTTACAGCCGTTCCCCCTTGTCCTATCACTACACACCCTTGTGAAATGTCCCTCTCCATCCTTCCTCTAGGCCACCTTCAGGTACTGGAAGGCTGCTCTAAGGTCACCCCGCAGCCTTCTCTTCTCCAGGCTGAACAGCCCCATCTCTCTTAGCCTGTCCTTGCAGGAGAATTACTCCAGCCCTCTGATCATCTTCATGGCCCTCCTCTGGACCCACTCCAACATAGTTTGATGTTCTTGACGTGGTTAGACTGCAGTAGCTTAAACCCTTGGTTTGCTAAGGGCAGAAAAAAAGCTCTTCAGCAAAAAGATATAAACAACGTTTGCTGTCAGGAAAGCAAAGTTGTGTCATATGTTCTGTATAGTCAAGACACCCAGATACCTTACGGCAGAATCGAATCCAGTCTAAGAATAAAATGAAAAGTAAAATGGATACTGGCAACAGATCCTCCTATGGCACCAATCTCCAAAATTCGTTTCAAACCAAACAATATTCATAATAATGTAGATTAATTACAGGAGTAAGTTAATATATTTCTGAAGTAAACCATTTAAGAAAGCAAAATAAAATTCTCAGATGTAGCCAAATGATTTAGGTGTCTACATTTTTTTCCTCAAATCAGAACAAGGTCTTACAAAGAGCAGGGTAGAATGCATCCATACACTGAATTGCTGTGGCTTCAGAAATATTCCTGTTCTGAGAGACTAATACAAGAGGACAGTAAGAAAATAAAGGAGCAACATAAAAAATTTATGTAATAGTGTAACTAACGTTCTCATATATTTACTAACACATGCTCTTCTTTTCTCTACAGATGCTTCCCCTCATTTCAGAGCTCCTATTTTCTCCCTCTTTATCCTCAACAAACAAGAGCAGTGTTTTCTTCAGAAGTAATAGATTTCTGCTCTGTGCATCTGTTGAGGGAATTATATGAGACAACTGCTTTCTTCAAGTTTATTTATAAATTTATTTATCTTCCATGCAATTTGGGGGATTCTTCATGTATTTACAGTTAAGCATGTGCCTAAGAACCTTGCTAGATTGACAGAACAAGTGCAAGGCCCCAACCACTACCTTCTGAACAGTACTAGTTAACTCTGACATCCAGCATACAAGAGATTCTTTCAAAAAACATTACCTAAATACTGCCTGGTTAAACTGAATTACCACCATTTGAAAGCAAGTAAACTGAAGTAGTTCTCCAGCTACACAGTATAATGGAAGAACAACAAACAAACCAAATCCAATCAAATTAAAAAAAAATAACAGTACCTTCCATATGAATCAACATATTTTTAAATCCACGTACTTGGGGTGGGAAGGGAAAGGGAAATCTTATGTGTGTAATTTGAGGACACCACCTACAAAAAAATCAAATGGAATACTGCTTGCCCACATTAAAATTGCCACTATGGCAGAAAAAAATATGTTTACGTTGAAAAGGACAGTTGCTGTTCTAAAAATATTTTTTGTGAAACTGTTGTTTATAATTATTGCAGCAGTGTATTCCTACAGTTAGGACCGCATCAACATCTACTTGGCAGGCAGCAGGAAATCACACTGAATACAAAGGAACTGCAAGCCAATGCCTCTTATGAGCAAATGGCTGCATAAACTTGAGTGAGCTACTGACATTTCTAAACTTGAGTTTTATCATGTATTGTGTACCCAAAAAAAGGAAAACTTTTTTTTTTTTTAAAACTACACAGCAAGTCACTTGAAAATACAAAAAAAAAAATGGAGGATTAGCTCTTACTCTTTACTATTTCCCAAAGTTTCCAAGATAGTCTACAAGATTTTTGGAGTCCACAAAGAAGATGGACCGAGGATGAAAGGAGGAAATGCACAAAACTATAAATGTGTTGCTTTCAGTTGCTTGAAGGTCTTAATACAGAATTAATTCTAAAAGCTTGTGATTATGATACTTGGCCTGGGACTCCAAGTGCCTCAGTTTTGCGTATTCTGCCGAAGGCATTACTGAGTTTCTGAGATGACTATGGGCTGCTACCCCTTAAAGACAGATACTTCTATGACTTCTTATGATGGACATCAAAGGTTACCTATCACTTTGGATACTCTTGGTCGTTCTGTACCCTCTATTCATTTGAATCAAATACACAGTGAAGATTCATTGAAATAGGATCTTCTGGAGAAGATCCTGATGCCATCACTTAGTGAATGGCATTACCAAGCAATGCTTTCATTTCAGAGAAAAGTTAAGGTGTAAGTTCAGCAAAGTGATCAAGATACTCAGGTTTCTAAATTATCCACCGGACTCATTCAGTCAAATTTCTTTCATAAATTTTTATAAGGATTTTATGGCCCAGTTACAACTTTACTTGACAGAGCTCAAAAGGAGTTCTCATTCTTAAGGTCATCACTTCAGTGTGTAATTACTGCATGGACCAGAAAGGTGTCTATCAGATAGAGATTTCTATAGAAGTTTTGGATCGGTCAATGGGGGTTTTTTCCATTTTTTTTGGACCAATTACTTATTTTGAAGTAGTTAATGAAACCTTTACCATTTACCTCAGTACACACAAGACTTCGATTTCTCTTTATAAAAAGCCTGAAACGTAAAGCAAAATATATCTGCATTTTTTTTTCTACTCACACTCATAAATGCTGCAAATTAAGGATGGAGTACCCATCACATCTTAATATAAGATAACATTTTAGGTCTTTCTTTGATTTGAGTATCACAACACAGTGCACAGAATGTAGCGTACTAAGTCATTTAAAAATTGATAGTTATAAACAATAATTGCAAAGCAGGATAAGAAAGAAACAGTGATGTACCTTTTGAGCGGGCAGTTCTAGCTTAACTTTGATAGGTTCAGTGGGACTCACTAAAACTAATGTCCCAGAGGACAAAGACTGATGTGACTGTAACTAAGCAAGCTCTCTTTTCTGCAGTTTTTTCTTTCACTTCATGACATTTTTATTTTCATACTTTTACAGCTAGACAACAGGAAAGAATTTGAAAACCTGCAAAGGTTGAAAAACTCTCAAAAGCTCATTATTAGTGCCCTTTAATAGCAGAAGATAAAGCAAACTGAATACTTCGCCATAACTTTATATGAACATAAAGTAAGCATTTTCCTTCATGTTGTCTGAAATCAATATTGGCCCATTCCCCAGCTTTCCAAATCTATTATTTCATAGGTTACTATCATCTATTGATGTCACATATATCTTTCTTCTTTATTAAATCATTCTCTTGACTCACAGATCTGCATAAACAGAGCTGCACATAAAAAAAGCATACGAGTTCACATAAACTGCAACATATGGGTTCACATTTATGTACGCTATCAAACGACGGAACACAGGCAAGTTTCAGGCTTTGTTTCTGAAGGAAGGTCTTTCTCAGACTTCCAGTTTAGATTATTGGAGGTAGAATTGCTATTATGCTAACCTAAGGCATATAATTTCACATTAATTCCAGCTATACACGTAAATTTTCACCTTTTGTGCTTCTGAAAAATTGACAACTTCTTTTGCCATTGCTGTTTTTCAGGAATACCCCATTCTTGTACCTTTTTTTCTATGGAAAGTGACATGCTCCTATGTGTAAAAGCATTTTCAGTATAAACTACTTCTTACCAACAGAACCCATCCTTACTACTGTTTAATCTTTTATTCTTCACCCTTTACAATGTACAAAAAGATCTGACTCAAAAAAGTAATAACAACATATTCGATTTTGACATCATTATGATTGTGGCATTATTTCTTGAATAGGAAAATCCCATAATCTGTATTCAAAACAGTCAAACTTGGAATAAATCCAATGGACTTAAGAATTTCTGGGGCCCTCATCTCTGAAAGCCTTTTTTTCCTTGATCCTTCCTGTTTGATTCCTGGCTCTGTCACACTGCACTATTCCAAAACAGTGGCAGTTTTGACAGCACGTAACTGGAGACTGGAGAGACAACTAATAGACTGAATTTCACATCAGCAACAAAGCCAGGAACTGGCAGCACAAGTGGACTTTCAGAGAGCAGAAAGCAATGGGACACTATGAAGTGTGCTTATAGTAGGCCTTACCAGAAAGGTGCACACTGTGTACAGTGTACTCTTTCAATTACTCATACCATAATCCCCAAAGACAGAAAATTTTGGTAATCCATTATCCAGATGATGCACACAACTGGTCTAATCTCTATCCAAAAAGAAATGGCAAAAGGGAAAACACTTGATAATCAGCAGGAAGCAAACATATTTTCTTTACTCATAGAACAAAATTTTGTGAAAATAGAGTACAACTAGATTGTTTTGACAGAAAGGAAGCAAGTGTCGTCAGTACACAGGAGTTATGAGTGCCTCTGTCTGCAGAGGAATTCTCTTTTTGACTTTATCATGGTAAATTTAACTTTGCTTTCTTCATTCAATTGCTGATCTCTTGCTAGCAGAACTGACAGAAGAATGTCTCCCACAATGTACACTGATCAGTGGGTTTCATGGAGACAATCTGCTGGGTCTTGCCAGATGAGGTACCACCAAGTATCACAAGATGTGTTCTTCCTAAGAAGACTAGTATAGGAGTCTGGTATATGATGGAGAGCAAAGACATAAACTACTGATTTACAAATTTCTATGGAACAACCTGCTAGCTGAGGCAGATTAGCCTCTGACCAATCCTAAGCAATGACTTTCATTTGACAAATCCTTTTTACCTTGACTTGGTTGACACAAACAGCAGTCCTTCTGTCATGAAATTTAGACAGAAGCTTCGAAAGCAGTTCTCCTTGTAAGTCACCGTACTGGCAGTAAGTAGCATCTATGCAAAACTGAGATATATGCATCTTTTTTGACAGTCAATATTAGTCCAAGAAGCCTTCTGAAGATACTGGCAAAGAATTAAAATAAAACAAGGAAAACTGCAGCAGTTGTGAACCCTCTGGAATGACATCAGTGCATGTTTTAGCTAGTAACCTATGCACCAAACACTTTTAGCTTATGTCAAGAGTTACCACAGTCACAGATCAAACTGTAGAAAAAAATCTGTCCATTTATTCCTTCTGAAGTCCCTATTTATTAATTTCATCAATTCAGTGTTCCTCTGGATAAATCAGAGGTAATAACTTCCTACTTCTTTGCCTACTGTGACATGACATCATTCAGCACACTACTAACCTTGGATGGGGTTACCTGCTGGGAATGATGTGTCAGAGTCATCTTTGACGTTGCAATATCAGTCCCTACAGTAGGGACTTCTAGAGGTGAAACCTCTGGGAACAATCTCAAAACCATTGTGGCTCCCTGCAGGACACAGGGAAGCTCTGGTTTTGGGGTTTTTTTTAAAGCAGACACAGGTTGTCGTTTAATCTTTATGGAATTCTCTAATCTCAACATTTCCTTTAATATTTATTTCTTTTTAAAGGATCAAAAATTCAGAGACTCATTCAGGCTGAAACGGACCTCCAGAGGTCTCTAGTCCACCTTGTTCTATGCAGGGTCAATACTGAATCCAGACCAGGTTGCTCAGGGTTTTCTTCAGCCGAGTTTTGAAAACCTTCAACAACGGACATCTATGGCTTCGCTGGGCAACCTGTTCCAGTGCTGGTTCTCCCCTTTCATTCTTCTAACATTCATACACACAGAGCTGAGACACGCATCAGATTCACCAGCCTGTGATCAAGACTTTGTCTGCCCACTTCAGTAAACACTTGAGGTTTGGGTTTTTTAATATCTAGAAAATTATCTGAACGACCACTTGTCCATCAGAATCAGGATTTCGTGGTAATACAGAGACAACATAGATGTGATACACACAACTGTCACAATATATTACCTTTGTTTGTTGGGATATTTTGAGCAATACAAGTAACTGGAACAAATAACTTCTTGAACCAGATAACCAACAAATTCCAGAGTAAGGGAATGAAGTAGCCTAATTTATTCCAATTTTATGATACTTTTTGTTTATTTCTGACTTAACAGAAGGAAAGCACACACTAACACTGGAAAAACACTGAACTGGCTCTAATTACTTGATTATTGTTATTAGAATTTCAAAATGTCTCTTGACAAGGTTTAAAACTACTTTACTGCCTGCACTATCACAACTGATTAAATCTATCATATTATATATTTAGCAACGGAATAATTTGTTCAGAAATGAAAAAAGGGTCTGATCCAGCTTCTTTTACAGTCATTGAAAGGTATCATGAAAGATGGCTCAGAAACCATAGCAGATCAAACATTTCAGACATTAATGTAGGAGAAAATCTTACTCCAGATTGCAGACTAGATGAAGTCCATCATCGCAGAGCCAAGATTTTACCCAAAATACCACTTTCCAGGCAGGTTTTTCTATTGTCTCCTACATAAATAACTACTTCAGTGCACTAACTCCACCTCAATCCCTATCAGATGTTTTAGTGTGTTTTCATGTTTTTTCTTTCACTAGACAATCCCTGCACAAGTAAGCCTCAGGTAGGTTTGTTTTCAGCTGTTACTAGTATATCTATAAAAACTAACTCGAATGAAAATGGAAAGTGGTTTCTGTGGAGCAGTCATGATCATTCTGGAAAGTCTCTTATACTCCCATTTTGGCCATTACATCTCCTGTCTAGAATGTGCTTTAGAATAATTCACTGGGGCACAGGGCTTTTGGGTTGGAGCAAACAGCTGGCCTGCATTTAAAGGCTTTTATAGGCATTCTGGTTTTGTGCATCTCAAGCAGTTTCTGAATGCATTCTGAAATGTTGTGAAGTGCTTCTCCGACCATTCAGGAGTCAACAAAAATAATCCTACCTCACTTTCATAGGAAAAACATCACAAAGCCAGATTTAGCAAAAAAAAACAATTGGATTAGATGAATCAAATTGAAAAATAAGACCCTTTTGTTTGAGGAAATACCTCTCCACATAGACATTTGTGACTGCAGGTAGCAAATTGTCTTGCCCAAATCACAGGCTTTGCAAACGGCATGTGCAAATTCTAGGGTTAAACAGGATCCAAGTGATTTACTGGTTATATGTCAGTCTCTTGCTCCGGGCTGAACTGCATGCATCTGTGGAACACGCAGTCAGTCAAAATAGTGCCACTGACTGCTTACGAAGAAACATGCTTAGTCCTAAGCAAAGCCAACCCAGTGCAGCTCTTATCTGCACCCGCAGTTCACCATACTCCTAAAGGGTAAAAACCTGACATCTTTCCCCAGACTGTGTATTATAGCGAGTTCTGGGGAAGCTACATCAAAGCACAGATGGCAAGAGCTCTTCAAACACCAGACACTGGCTTGGTTTGTTCTTAAATGATTCTACCAGCTGTATTGTGTTTAACACAAAAAAAAAAAAAAAAAAAAAAAAAA